>Ga0265797_10000275_pt1 | contig 97018 bp, 98 predicted proteins | sample P2T30metagenome_FD_192433 | JGI IMG/M metagenome (GOLD analysis project Ga0265797, IMG submission 192433) | Plant litter microbial communities from East Loma Ridge, Irvine, California - P2 T30 | ecosystem: Environmental > Terrestrial > Plant litter > Unclassified | place: USA: California... | reverse complement strand
TCGACTTCCTGATCCGCTTCGTCAAGCAGTAGAATATGCCTCGGCGTTCCTACCCTCATCATTGGCGGAGCGCCAACCACTACACAGTCGCTAAGGAGTACAGTCGATACAAACATTGGTTGTGATGGTGTAGTGTGAAAAGAACTAAACCGCAAACGAAAGAGATCGACATGTGCCGAGGTCGAAATCGATGAGAACCTCTCCGAATCTCTCTCGCGCCACAGCGTGTCTCCACGATGACCATGGCGGCTCGACTACTGTCAGGCGGCGGTCTGAGTCGCGCGATATGAACGGAGGGTGCGATGGCGCTAAAGGGTATATGTATGTGTGCTGTACGTAGTGAAGTGTCTTCCTCCTTCGTCCTTTCAGATTCTATCGTTATTGTGACTGCCATCGTTGACTCCGCAGAGCACGACACGCCACTAATTGCTTGGTTGCAACACATCATCACTCGCATCCCAGTGCACATCTCGCGTACCTGCATCGCATACCCTGCATTAAGCACATATTACCGTAAGCAGTACACAGGCCCCGGCCAATCGTCATCACCATGGCGAACGGGCACGTATCCAACACCACCAACGAATTCGACATCCTCGTCGTTGGCGGTGGCTTATCTGGCATAAACAGTGCATACCGTCTCTCAACCGAACTCCCTTCGTCCTCTTTCGCCGTGCTCGAAGCCCGCAACGAAGTCGGCGGAACATGGTCGCTCTTCAAATACCCCGGCGTGCGGTCAGACTCGGATCTGCACACATTTGGCTTCGCATTCAATCCGTGGACCAAGAGCAATTCCATTGCTAGTGGCGAAAGCATCCTGGGATACATCCACGACACCATGGACAAGTACGACCTGAACAAATACTTCCGGTTTGGGCACAAACTCATTGCCGCGGACTGGCGCGAGGAGGAACAGAAGTGGCGACTCGAAGTCGACGTCACGCAAGGCGGGAATACACGAAGCGTGGTGTACTGGACCAAGTGGCTGATTCTCGGCACGGGCTACTACAACTATGAGAAGCCCATGGACGCGAAGATTCCTGGCTTGGAGAACTTCAAGGGCAGAATTGTGCATCCGCAGTTCTGGCCCAAAGACATGGAATACAAGAACAAGAAGGTTGTCATTATTGGATCTGGAGCAACGGCCATCACGCTGCTTCCTGCAATAGTCGACAAGGGCGCAACGATGGCCACTCAACTGCAGAGAAGCCCAAGCTATGTTTTGGGTGTGCCCCAACGAAGACCAGAAGATGCAGGATGGTTGCTCCGAAATGCGCCCCAGTGGCTGATTTCGAAATGGATGCGTGAGTTTCCCACTCAACTCTACCTATCAACACTAACACGTCTGCGTTACAGGTTTCGTTCACCTTACCATGCCCCTTGTCCTCTACTATTTCTGCCGCTTCTTCCCTGCTCGCGCGACAAAAGTCATTCGCGGACAAGCACAAAAGTCACTTCCACCCGGAATGGAGCTCGACCCCAACTTCAAACCTAGCTACAAGCCTTGGGACCAACGGTTGTGCGTCAGCCCGGACGGCGATTACTTTGAGTGCTTCAAGACAGGCCGCGCACAGATTGTGACCGACACCATCAAGACTGTGACAGAAAACGGCATCGAGTTGAACAGCGGCGAACGCTTGGAGGCAGACACTATCATAACTGCAACCGGTCTGCGGATCCAGTTCTTGGGCGGAGTCACTCCTACAATTAACGGCAAGGCCATCGATCCGTCTGAGCAGTACCTCTGGCGCTACACCATGATCAGCTCGCTTCCAAATCTGGGCAATATCATTGGCTACTGGAACCATTCGTGGACCCTTGGCAGCGACGTCTCGATTCACATGTACATCCGCCTCATCAAGAAGATGCGAGAGGGTGGGTACACTTCTGTCCGCCCGGAGTTAAGCGACAAGGACAAGATGCTCAAGGACGTGTCGGCGAGTCCTTTGTCGAGCACATACGTGAAGAAGGGAAGCTCGACCATGCCGAAGTGCAAGGAGAGTGGGCCGTGGATGCAGAGGCCGAATTACTTTTTGGATAAGTGGAGAGGGGAGACGTGTAGTCTCGATGAGGGCATGAGGTGGGAGAAGCGCAGCACATAGAAGAGAGTAGGATGGATCGAGGGTGTTTGAGGGCTACGCCAGTGGACGGACTCAACCACATGCTGTCTTACAGCTTGATGATCGGATAATTTAGAACATAGTGCATACATTCAACGCCTTCATTCGCCCTCATTTTCGTGCTTCGGTCGCACGTTGCACGACCGACGACCGTGATTACTGCCAAGACGGCGCAGCGGTTCGGTAAGAGGATGTGGGTCGTTTCAAAACCTGTCACTGTGGAAACTACTATTTGAAACATCATCCTCAACCAATCACCATCATCTCTGCCGCCACTTTCAGGATGAGGCTTCATGCGTTCGCGACAAACATCTCCACCATGCTCCTCGGCTAGGCATGGTTTCGCGGTGTTGATGCTTTTGTGGGCGTGATTCGAAACATGGCAGCGCCGTGCGGCACGACTTCGCGAGCCTGAGGCACAAGTATATCTGGATGTAAGCCGCACTCCGAGTCCTCATCGCGCATCGCACTCTCGTTTCCAATCGTTTACATTCGTTTCAAACACTTTCCGTTCGTTTTCGTTTCTTGCAATCAGACACGGGCTGTCTCAATCTTCAACGATGTCCTCCATCTTCTCCCTCTCGCTCCTCGCAACTTTGGCATCTGCCTACACACAAGTCAACGTCCCAGTCCCCTTCATGCAAAAGAACGTCGACCCCATTGTCTTCCCCGGATCCTACTCGCAATCCCATCTCCACTCATTTTACGGCTCCGACGCCGTCACCGCATCCACCAAGACCTCCGCCGAGTTGCAAAAAGGTTGCACAAACGCCGAAAACCCAAACGACCTCAGCGTCTACTGGGTCCCAACTGTACTCTACACCGCCGACGCAGGGAAGACATACAAGCCCGTGCCCGTCAGCCGCTTCAGCGCATACTACAACCTCGGGGAAACGCCCGCTGAAATCGCTATCCCGCAAGACGTCAAGATGGTCGCTGGCAACGCCGGCGGTAAGAAACAAGGGGACATGATCGCAAGCGCACAGTCGGAATGGTTCTGCGAAGGCGACGCCGCCAGCCCCCTCGATGCGAACGGCTTTCCTTCAAAGGGATGCTCGACACATCTCCAACAACTCCTTTATTTCCCGCAATGCGTGAACCCCACGACGCTTGAGACTGGTTACAAGGACCGACGGGGCGGCAAGTGCCCTGCTGGCATGAAGAGCATGCCTCAGCTGCGCTTCTCGATCCGGTACGACTTGCGCAAGGCGCTGCCAAAGGGCTGGTCTGGTACCGCGCCGGTGAAGCTTGCGTGCGGTTCGGCGTGGTGTAGCCATGGTGACTTCATCAATGGCTGGACTGTCGAGTCGGCGAAAAGTATGGTTAAGACGACTGCTGAGAAGCAGAAGTTCATGGCCGTGGAGGGCAAGTTGAAGGCGTCGAACTGTAAGGCGACGGATGCGGAGCCAAAGAAGGGAACGAGTGATTATGCGCAGAGTGTGAAGGCGATGGGAAAGCGCGAGGTGAGCGCTGTTGGATGGGCGAGCAGGTCGCGATTCGTATGAGGGATGGAGATGTTTAGACGGACGTTGTTTTATTATCTTACTCCTGGATGGAGCTTTCTAGTATATATATCTTTCGTGCGAGATAGTGCAGAGAATTGAAGAAGTCGAACACCACATTTTTCAAGTTGCCATAGTTCCGTCACGTTCGCGTTTTTGAGCTCTTTGTGTTACCATATTTGTTTGACTACTTCGTGTTGTCACGTACGAGCGCAAATCGACATGTCCCCAAGAAGTACGCTGTGGAATTGTATTAAAAAGCGAAGGCCGGGCGTTTGCTGTCTGACTGTAGCCAACATTGGTTGTTTGAGATCGGTAAATATCCTAGCAATCTTCCCCCTTTCGCTCCAACAGGCAGTGTGTTTTGGTCGTCCCTTTGGGCTCTGAGAAGAGTGGCTCGCGAGCTCCACGGCAGGGCAACTTACACACCCTAGGCGGCTCGAAGACGTGAAGCTTTCTTATATCAAACCGCAACCACCCGCCACATCACAATATCTACATACTCAAGCTTCTCCAACCGCCTATGCCACATATTACACCACGCATCCGCCTTGAGCTTCTTGTCCCACTTGAGCGCGAGCTCCGGCGTATCGACACTACATCCAGTCCGGACATGCTCAGGCGGTTACGCAATGCTCAGAATCACGCAAGTCGCGCGAACACGGTTGATAGTCTCGTACTGCTCGTTCATGTCAAAATCGAAGCCGAACTCCCACGGGATGGACGCATTGCTCGCTTTATCGGCGGTGATGGTTTCGACCAGGCTCGTGCTTATCGTGTTCAGTTCTCGAAAAAACATCTGTACTTTTGCGACGCGCATCCATTCCGGGATCTCTTCGACCTTCACAGTCAGCTCGTTCAGACTTCACTCGTGATACTCAGGTGACGACTTGTCGCGCCCAAGACCGATTTCGAAGATGATCGTACGGTTGTCTCCTGGATCGAAAATTTCGCCGATGTCGTTTATGAAGTGAACTTTGATGAGATCTCGACGCTCAGGCGCCACTCGCTGATCTTGATGCCCATAATTGTAGATCGCGATGTCTTCAAAGTACGGTACTCAGCTTCTTGGCCTTCATGCTCGGACTCTGTGCTTTCAGCATCATTTTTCGAACCTGCATCGCGTGCCTCAGTGAACGAAGAAGGACGCCATGACGATCCGTTTGTTGGCTTTGTCGCACTATCGTCGAACGAGGCACTGGTACCTGATGGATGTTCCACATGAGGGTCATTTGCTGCTAAAGAGTCGTTGTAAGTCCTACAACTGAACACATTCGACAGCACGGTCCATGCTGCGTTAGCAGCTCGAACGTTTTTGTCAGCCTTGTTCTGTGCGTGGGTACCCTGGTCTCTTGTCCGGTCGGGGTGGTTGGCTTGCAAGATATTACGAAATGCTGTATTGATCTCGTCGATGGTGGCTGACTGGCGGACACCAAGCACTTCGTAGTGAGACATGACAGATGCTGGGATGACACGGGTTGCGGTAGCGGCCCTAAGTTGAGGAACTGAGTATTTTGGGTGATTGAAGCAAGAAGTAGTGGAGAGCTAAGAAGAGATGTCGAGGTTGAACTATGAACGTGAAGATGTGACGTGCTCGTTGACTGTGAATGCTTGAACACCTTCACAATGATGCATAGCTAACTTGCTGTGCCAAAACAAAACGTACGCCGAGTCACGTTTCCGTAAGAACTGCCCTAAGCTTGTCGTGAAGATCACATGACACTTTCCGGTGCGGAGGGCAATTTCTCACCACAGACGCAGCCAGCGAATTGTGGCCGCGATTGTGAAACCTTCGACAAATCTTCCGAGAACGAGGGGTCAGATCTGCTAGAGTATTTTGCACGCGTCACTACAGCATTGTGCGCTGACGTCTTTGCTTGGACCCTATAAGTGTTTCACTTTCCTTCTTCGTCGGCGTCAACCTAATCTCAACTACCAGCCGTAACTTGCTGGGCCAACACTCAATTCTCACACCCAGGACAAACGGACTCATTCTTTTGTCGTAAACCCATCGGAACATGTCTTCTCTTTACGACGATCTCGGCATAAGACGGGACTCAACAACAGACGAGATCAAAAAAGCAAGAGATGCAATCTTATTGCGACATCACCCTGACAAGACTGTTCGCCTCTCCAAACAAGAACGAGAAAACGGAGTAGCAATCAGCCGAGCTGCAATCGCCGCGCACAAAATTGTGTCGCACTCTCAGCGCCGTGCAGAGTACGACGCGACACTACCAGAAGAAGTACATCCACGGTTTAGACCTATTTCCTCCGACAATTGAAATTCTGGGGTACCTTCAACTCGTACTCCGGAGGAGAGGCAACAAAATCGAACAGTGCCGAAGCCAGCGGCAACACGTCCGAGTACGTCATTTACGAATGAGCCCTCTTCTGTGACCAAGTCTCCTACTGGGGTCCAAGTTCCATGTCTTGACCATATTGTGAAGGTCAATGGCTGGAGTTTAACCATTCGTGTGGATGGGCAGTATGAGCGATACGATGTCGACAGAGCACGCACTACTGCTGATCAGGACCAAGTCAGCATCTATTTTAAGATTCAAAAGCGCCCGTCGAGCTTGAGTACTAAACCAGATGCACATGTTTCCATTGGTCGGACGCCTAAAGGACGCCGCATCTACAAAATCGAGTCGCTGCATCGACACATCGTGACGGAAGCTGGGCCACAGCAACAACTACAGATCACCATCCAAACAACCAAAGGTACGGAGGGTGAATTAGAGGATCAAGTCACCAAGAACAGTGCATCTCGCTTCGATTTTGCCTGGCAGCTGGAACCATGCGACATTGAGTCAGTGCTACAGCCACCAAAAGGTGTACTCACCTATGGTGCGTGTCTCATCTTCATGGCCAGCCATCCCCACGAAGCGGCGCTGTCAAACTACGCACCAACTCACGAAGACAATCCCAAGGTTGTTTTGCACAGGGACATTGCGTTGCAGGATAGGCATGGAAAATCGTGCAGACTAGGTAATATGGAGCTCGACAAGGAGCCGCGGTGCTGGGCAGACACAAAGGAGGTCGCATACGACGAAAATTGCGAGAAGATGTGGAGGCTTGTTGCTTTGGGGTGGCAACCTAGGGGCAAGGGCAAAGGAGATTCTTCATCTTAAATTGCGTGTCGTACAGCAAGAGCATTATCGAGAACACAAGATACGGCGGCGGCGTCTCCGTGTCATGTGATGACTATATTATTGAAAGGCAGAGCATCATAGCCAAAGGATTAGTAGAAACACATACCAGAATTGAAACTGTTTACTGAATGACGTGAAATTTGGAAGTGCTATTTACCAGACCACCTCGAGTCAGTGAGGTTATCCACGCGACTATAGTTGACCAAGGCCAACACCAGCCTTAACAACCTTGGCAACTTTCTTCAGCGGCGTGAGGCTGTATTGGTATGGCGCGCGCGTGAAGTTACCAACCTGAGTGATGTTCACGGTAGCTTTGCCAAAGTCGTTCTTCGCTCCCAAGTTGGCGAACCCATCGATCTCGAAATCGCCGTCTGGCGACGTGTTTGGGCTGTCCTCCGGGATGACGAGTCCGTATGTGCTCAAAGCCTCCCGCGTCTTGCCCGTGAAGACGTTGCCCTCGACCAGAACCTGGTTGTCGCTGCGGGAGTGGATGGCTTGGTACAGGAAGTCTTCATACAAGTTGGAGTAGATGTGCTGATGTCCAAAGCGTCCGGCCGGTCCGCGAGTTCCTTCATTTCGCCAGTAGTTGTGGTGATACGTCACATGCAGATGGCCGGAGTCGATCGCCCTGAACTGGTCGTTGTTGCCAACCAATGAAGATTTCCAATGATCGTGGAAGTAGTTCCAGGACAGGGTGATCCAGTCGCTTGCGCGAACAATGTCGCACTGGCCGTCGTACTCATCAGGACCGTCAGCAGGGAAGTTGCCGGACGTGAACTCGTTATGATCGATCCAAACACGAGTGCTGTTCTGGATTGTAATGCCGTCGTTGCCTTTGATCCCTCGGATACCAAAGTTCTGCACAATAACGTTGGTCGCATTGACAATGGTCAGACCCGCACCAGTAATCCAGGCGCCCTTGCCAGAACCGATCAATGACTTGTTCGAGCCAATCTTTGGGCGAGACGTAAAATTGAAAGTGCCTTTTGCCTTTATAATGGTGGGTAGTGTGCCATTGATAGCCGCCAGGAACTCAGGGACAGTCGTGACTGTGACGGTCTTGCTACCCTTCTGTGCGCCACCTGTCGTGGGACCCAGAGGATTGTCTTTAGCAAAGCCCTCGAGGCCAAAGTCGCTTTTGGAGGGTGCAGCGGACGCAGAGAGCGCCAAAGTGATGAGCGGTAGAACGGAGAGCTTCATCTTGAAGGTCGAGGGTTGAGACAAAAGATCTGGGCGACGATGAGAACTTCAGTTCGATTTGCTAAGCTGTACCTGCTGTATTTATACTCAGCGTGCCTTATTGAGAGACCTACCGTTGGTCCAGATGCTCGGCAACCTTGCCATCTCGACTACAATTCTTCCGGTAAGCCTGTGGCGCTACATGCTGGCTTCAGGAAAGTCGCTCGTAGGTAGCTGCTGGACATGGCATCGCACCAGTTCTGCGGCCAGTCGCAATCTCCTGCATCAAGTACCTGGACCGTTAGATGAAGAGGCGCGATGTCGGGAAAGTGGCTTGTGCAAATGCGCCTGAGTGGTGGAAGAACCATGACCGCGTAGCCTCCCCGTCCGCCCCCGGACTTCTCATCGATTGAGACGATCGTCCGCTACTTAGTATGCTCTTGGCGCAGCCAGGGTGTGGGGAAAATTGATCGCAAGGAAAGAACACCTTCCACCAATGTTTTTCAATTGCAAACATGTTTACAATTTCAAACAAATGGTTCTCAATCTCAAGGTTTGGTTGTTAAGTTAGTCAATTATTAAAGTAGACTATGTTTCGAGACTATCTCGCCTACAAAGGCTTGAGCAGCGATTCCGCCGCCGCATTCGACGACCAGGGTGTCACGTTCTAGAATGTGGATCAGTTGAAAGAATAGGGTATTACATATACGAAGATGCTAGTAACAAATGGGGTCGTGCAGCCTTGAGATCATGCAGCATGCGGGCTAGGAAAGAACGCAGAAGACAGCTCCCCCTCGCCCATTATCGCGAACGTTACGCCCAGTCTCCTTGAGCGCGATTTCAGCCTCCACCCATGCTGCTACCTCAGAAACCGCCAAGTCTACAGTTTCTCGAGCGATTAAGTAACCTTGAAGATCTGCTGGGGTCAGCCGCGATTCTGGAATCTCGGTGTAAGCTGCGCGGCAAGTTTTTCAAGCTCCTCGCTGGACGCACAAGAGCCTTGATACATGCGTGTGAAGATGCGACCAGCGACGGCTTGAGTTGCGTGAGCGAAGAGGATCTTCTTGTCGATGCGACCGGGCCGGACTAGAGCTTTGTCGAGAGTGTCGGGCCGGTTGGACGTGAAGATGATAATGCATTCATCGTTTCGAGCCGTGTCGATGGTGTTGAGCAGCCCAGAGAGCGATACACCCTGCTTCTTCTTCTTTGTAGCCACGATTTCCTGATCATCATCATCTTCTTCGTTATTACTGTCGTTAGATTTCACCTCCACCAATTGCTCGCGCCCGATGCCGGCACTATCGATGTTCTCGATCAAAAGAATATCGCCTGCAGATGGAGTTCGAAAAAGCTGACGGAGGTGAGCTTCGTCTTTGACTTCATTCATTGACAGAGTTTACAGCACTTTCTTGAGGTGGCTGGCGAGTGCGAACGCAGTGCTGCTTTTCCCTGTGCCAGGCGGCCCATGAAACAGGAAACCACGGTAGTAAGGTACGCCGCGATCCAAGTACCATTTTGCGCGACCTGGAATGACGAATCGCTCGAAGTCTTTGACAAGATCTTCTTTGATTTCCAGATCTAGATCGATTGTCGACAGTGGGCGGGACGAACGGGTGCGGTGCTCTCAGCACCCATCGCTGTACCGTGAGCCCTGATCGGTCTCGACTGTAGCCACTGCAGTTTTGTTCTCGGCGATCACCTTCTGCTGCCGTATAAAGCTGAGAAAGCTTGCAAGGATTTCGCCCTGAAAGCATCGCAAGGTGGAGATCCGAATGATGTGTCCGGATTGCTTGGTCTTGTACAGGTGTGACAGGTGTGGTAGAGCCTTCGTTGCGTGCTGGTGCTGGACGGGAAGCTCGATGCTCTCAAAGTAAAGGGGACGCGACTCGAACATGAACCAGACAGCTTCGATCGCCGTCTGCTTCAGGACTTTTGAGTCGAACTGCTCAGTCACATTGTTGAACGTTCTGCGTCCCATTCCTAGCTTGGTGTGACGCTTGGCAGAACCGCTCGTGTTAGATGCCATATACTCGAGAACATCGCGTGCAATTTGATGTTCAACTGGTATGCTGACACTGTGTGTGATCCATGATCGAGAGTAGCTGAGGAGTGTGCAGGCCAGAATTAGGGTCCGAACGAATGCAACGATTTGCTGGAAGACGAACACATAGGTGAACATCTGCGGGTTGAAACCTGGCAATGCAGGCATATCGTTCATGAATTCCATGCTGCGTGCTTGCTGCCATTGCTGCTTCGTCAAGAAGAGAGTATTTATACAAGCTGCCTGGAACCCACAATGTACACGGGTAATGTGCGGATGTCTCTAGCGCTATTGAACAATGTAATGATTGCAGTGTAGGTTTACTACAACATTGTAAGGTATGTTTATGGGCGGGCTTACTCCACTCAGTCTTGAGTCGCAGGACAATGTGGCTAACTTTCTCGACAGATACTCGGCTATATCTCATTCGAAATGATCAGGACAGACTCAACAGATGGGATGCCTGGCGAAACAGGCCAAGAATGAATTCTCACGGCAGCATCACGTGCATTCAGCTCTCACACCCAGTGCGTTTGGCATGGTCAGTGCTTTTTGCTGCTTGCCCAAACACTATCATTGCCAAAGACTCACCGATAACGATTTAAGCTCTTCCACACCAGAGGGGAGAGCGGCGCTCACACGCAGCAATGGTCGCAACTCGACGATCGACGCGCACTCACGCTCCCAGTCGCCCAACCCACAGCGTCACTGCCAGCTCGCGTCCCAAGCGCGGTCTACATGGCTTCCACAAGTTCAAGAACGGCCTGCTCAATCTCACACCAGTCACCGACCGCGAACGAGCTCTGTAGGTATACGTCCTGAGGAGTATTTGCACCCACTCACGCCCCACAGGTGCACCGAAAACGCAGAAAACTCTAAGCTGCTTCGAGTCCTCCCCGCCGAGATTCGACTCATGATATGGGAGTTCGCACTCGGTGGTCAAACCATCAGGCTGCGCACCAAGCCCGACCTGCTCGGAGCAGTGTACGACCCGGCGGATCGCTTCCCGCTGCTCAGAATATACCGTCAGATATACTCGGAGGCCGCTGTTCTTCCTCATAGTCTGACTATCTTCTTCTCCTTCGACACCGACATCTATCGAAGCTACATCAAGGCCGGGCTTGTTAAGCGCATTAAGCACATCAGAATTGGGTTCGGCTATCGGGATCATGATACGGCAAAGTTCGCGTGGAAATACGTGCCAAACCTTCTCACAGCTGAAGTTGTGCTCTCGGGCTGGAGCCATGAAAACAGTCTAGATGAATTTCGGACGGATGTCAGCACGGCTTTTCCTACTGCGAGCATCATAGTGCGTCGATGTCGATACAATCAAAGGCTCAGTGTCTGGAATGGTCAACTGCCCTTTGAGAATCTGGCACATTTTTCCCTTGTAAGTCATAACCCATCGTCAACGTCATATGCAGCCAAAATAGTCGCAGTAAGTCCTACTCAAGGGAGAAAACACGGTGGAATTGAAGAGCAGTTGGATACGCTTTGCGGCATTGAGGTTGGGACAGGCTGAAGCATTTTGACCTCTTGATTGATCATGATTCTTCTCATACTCTAGGGATTTACAATTGGGAAGGATCACTCTCATACTCGGAGACTTCGAATAAAGCTCACAGAGCATCAAATCATCATGTCACCGTTTCCATATCAGGACCAGACTGCGCGAGCTCGTGATATGTTACTTCAGCAAAGCTTTACCAAAATCAAGAGTACATTCAAAGTGAGGCCTGACTACTTCTAATAAGTTGGGTATAAACTTTTAATTCACCAAAAGTCTATCAAAGACAAACAGGCTACCATTTTGGCTTCCAGACAGAACCGGCGGATCTCACTTGCTTCATCGATCGGGAATTCTTGCGGAGCATGATGTCAATATTTGCGACTCGACTGCCTCTCTTGTCTACCCCAGCAAGCCATCTTCGCCGTCCCTCTTGTCCGCACACGCATTCTTGTCACCACCTAGACACCGTTCGAGCTCCCACCAACCGCCTTGTCAGCACCTCGGGGACCTTGTCGGTGTCGCGGCCCCATCCCCAACTCGATCATCCGCGCCCTTGTAGCCGCCGCAGCGATGCGAGCCTTGTCGAGTGGCTGCTTCGATACCTCCTTGTCGGAGACAGGAAGAGGCTTGGTGATCTCGAGGACTGTAGCGGTCTTCGCGGGTACCTCCTCGGCCGGCGTTGACGTTGCTCCTCGACTCCGCCCTCAGCGACAGGAACTGGCGAAGCGTCCTTTGGCGGTGCGATATTGGCGGGCGCGGGCGTGGACTTGACCGGCGTGAAGGGAGGTAGCTGGAAGCCGAAGCTCGGGACAGAGATGTGGCGGCTTTTGCACGGTTAGATGTGTCTGCATGATTCAAGGGCAAAATCTTACGTCTCTGGCTTGGGCTTGGGGCCCTTCTTGTCTGAGGCGGCTTTGCTAGACTCAAGCTCCCAGCAACTGTTCCGGAGACCTGGCATGTTTGTTGTCTGTACGTGATTAGAAAAGATGTTCGCAGAGGCGTTCTGGCGGCTGACTTACTTTGTGTATACGGGTAGATTTTGTTGGGTTGGGTGGAGATATACTTAAGTCGAATTGAAGTGTTGTGGCGAGTGGAGAGAGAGGGAGAGGGTACTGGCCTGAAATAAAGACTCGTGGGGGTTTAAGTAAGCTAAGCGCAAAAGTTTGCTCCTAGGTGAAGTGATATCTGCGTGACGAAGACTCACGTCCACCTAAAATTAATGACAACAACTTGTGACCGAGGCAAATGGCAAACGACTGGGAATGGAGGAAACAGTAATTGTAATAACAAACTATAGGGGTACGGTGATCTAGCGCCTCGGGTTAATTGTTGCGCATACAAGAGGTGAAGGGCTGTCACTCCTACCAAATCGAACCGTTTGTCGTCTCTCAGTTCGCCTCTCCCATCCCTCGACTCTCCCCAATACCAGCCACGTAGTCGCCCACCATATCCAACACCGCATCTACGCTCGGCAAATTGACTCTGTCAAATGTCACGCCAGCCAGTTCCAAATCGTCATATCCATCGTAACTATCCTCCTGATCACCATTACCATTCTGCTCGCCATTTCTGAAGCAGACGTTCTCTTTCAACTGCTCCACCTCTTTACAGCTCACATCATCACACTTGACATCGCAAGCCGCGCCGAGGAAGTTAAACACCGTGACCGAGCCCAACCCAGCGTTCCCGCGATATCCTGCACCAGCGAAGGAACTCCCTTTCCAGCCGAGTGCGCAGACACAAAAGCCGCGTGTACACTGCGCATTCGTACCACAAGTGTTCACATTTTCGTCGCATCGCGTACTCACGAATGGGCAGTTGCTCTGTCCATCATCCTCAGGTGGCAGATCGGCTTCGGTAGAGGCTGGCTCGCCATGCAGCTCTGGAAAGTGCGGTCGCCTGCACCTCGCGTCTCCGGGACACTTGCGGCAGTCGAGGTGCTGCTTTGGACACAGGTACCAGATATCAACCTGGTTGTCGACCATTTGCGAGCGGCCGCTGTCGTCCCATTGCGATTCGTCGTTGCTAGGGTATGGTGAGGCGAGATCAGAGCTAGGTCGCCATGCGGGCGGGAGATATTCTTTTGGAAGATCTATTGAGTTGTATGTGATGTCGATGGGGATGTCATCGAATTGTGCTTCACGCTTGGAGTTGAGAGTGGGATTTGAGGGGAGGACGCATGAGGACGCGAGAGAAAATGTCGCTGAGATGGCGAAGAGGAGCAACATGTTGAGATGTGTATGAGGGTGTGAGGAGAGGAGGAAGTTAAGATGTTAATCGCGATCTGGAGATGGAAGGCACGACTGAGGTGCGTGATGCCACGCTCATGTCGCACAGAACCAAACGGAATGTGCTGGATGATCACACTGCTGGAATGAGAAGGGAGGAACACGTAATCTCGTGATCGTTGTCTTGAGACATTACCTAGACTAGCACTGTTGTTTCTGTGGTGTTCGCTGAAAGTGGCTGCTTTTCGAACCGTTCGCTGTAGTCACATGCGACGCGTGTTCACCACTTTTCAACCGCTGGCCGCAGATCAATCTCCCACGTAAAGTTGGTGACTGGCTGAGTGTGCAACCACCAGTAATCGTTCGCAATCTATCGCCAAACATTAGCCTTCACGGTCAAACCTCCCATCGCACAAATACTCACTCCATCAGCACTCAGCTTCGCTTCAGCAGGCATATCCTTGAGCCATTCCTTAGTCCTTGGAATGTCGATAACACCGTCGATAATCGCATGCGCAACATGCACACCCTGGGGCCCAAACTCCCTCGCAAGCGACTGACTAATTTGCAGGTACGAAGTTAGTGTTTGTCTTACATTCAAATTCGTACACGTAATTCTTACCTCAGCGCTCTTAACGCCCACTTGCCCGTCGAGAAACTCGCCATCTGCGCATTGCTCTTCACACTAGCCGTGGCACCGGTGAAGATGAGTGAAGGTGGGTTTTCAGACTTCTGCTTCACGCCGTTCAATAGCAGTGGCAGGAACGATTGCGAGAACAGGATGCCGCCGGTTGCGCTGACAGCCAGGCTGTTCTTGAAAGTCTCTGCTGGTATTTCGAGGAAGGGCTTGCGCATGAAGGGGCCTGATGCGTTGAAGATGGCGGCTGCGGCAGCAACATCGTTTCCGAACTCTTTCTTGATAGCTTCGACGGCGTTCTTCAGGCTGGATTCATCCGATACGTCGGTGCTGATGCCGATGGCTTTGCCGCCTGACGAGTTGATCTCTTTGGCGAGAGATTCAAAGTTCTCGGGCTTGCGAGCGAGTAAGACGACTGGATATTGCTTCGCGAACTTTCTTGCGACGGAAGCTCCGGTGCCTGGACCAACACCAGCGACGACAGCGATGAGTTTGGAAGCCATGGTGTGGTGGTTGTGGTGTGTGATGTTGCGTGAATATCAAGCAGGGTCAATGCTTGGCTGTGATGTTTCCGTGGGCGAAGTCTAGGACTAAGTACTTCATTATGTTTAGTAAACGCTTGTGTTGTAATCTGGGGTAATGATGAACATGCGGAGTTACCAAGCAGCGAATCACGTCATGATTACTAAGCGTGCCGATCCCTCTCACGCACGAATTCGCGATACTACCTGATGCATGTCGTGCTTTTGGTACCAGATTCGCTATGCTAGTTCATCAATCATTGCTCGTGGAGTCTACGCCCGTCCTGCTCTTCCGACCTGCAGGATCTCACCTGTTGGCTTGTCATCGCTCCTGAGGACTGCCCAACTTGTACTATCTGCCTTTGCAAGTGTCATCTCCAGCTTCGTGCCAAGTATCCTGAACTTGCTCTCGTCTGGTTTGATCGTAGCGAACAGAGGAAATTCTGTCTGGTAGCGCTTGTTGTCTGATGTTCGCAGGTCGAGTCTCACGATCGTGGGCTGGAAGTCTACGGTGGCATTCGACTTGTCGATCTTCTTCAGGTATAACGATGCGACGACGGTCGTCGCGGTCTGATAGTAGTCGGATCTAGGTTGAGTCAGCTGCTGAGTTCGTCTCAATCATACGAACCACTCACTTGACAGTCTCCAGCTTCTCCTCCCCGCCGTCCTTGCCCTTCTTGCCGCTGCCAACGAAGAGATGCCTGTCCTTGGTCTTGCAGCCCTCGATGTTCATGAACTGGTCAAATTCCAAGACACGTCTCTTGCAGCAGCTCCACCCTTTACTGCCCTCGTGGAAGATGGGTGCGCCCGGGTGGTGGACGCACTTCTCCTCCTGTCTATCCCCGCCCTTGTGTGTAGCTCCACATGTCTTCCTCCGGCAGGTCATACCCTCCTTGAGCGCGATACTCGGGTCGTCGTCTTCGGACTCTGGCGGCGGCGCTGGTGAGGCTGATGGCTTCGGTGCGGCCTGTGCAGCTGGCAGCCGTGGGGCAGGCTGGGGCAGAGACTCCTCGAGCGATCCAAGGTTGACCTGCGTGCCATTGGCGACCTCTGGGGCCTTGACGGGCTCGGGCGCAGGCGTGTCGTCGACGTCGGAGTGTTTGCCTGTCGTGCAAGGTGGGATTGCGAGGAACTCGTCGAAAGTCTGAACATGTTAGTATTTGGGCTACACGTGATTCGAACAGCACACTCACCAGAACCCGAGGCTTGCAGCACTTCCACCCCTTCTGGCCCTCGTGGAATTCAGGTCCGTCAGGATGGTAGACGCAATCCTCGTCGTCGTTCTCGTACGTCTTGCCGCAGCCCTTGTGCACGCACTTCTTCGCCATGATCACGCGCGTAGAGTAGAGAATAAACGAGTGTATGTGTAGTTGTCTGCAGCAGCATTCGAAGAGCGCGAGGTACAGCCCAAGAATATTCTGGAAAGTCGCGGCTCGTTATTCTGCCGCCGGCGCTAGCGCTGACGTATGAAGGCGGTGTGTCATCCCAGGGCTAGATCTTCATGAATTCCTCCACGCTCATCTTGAACAACACCAACTTGGAAGGGACCGCAATGCTTCGTGCCACATCTCGTCTACGCGACTGTCGCATAACCTTCTTCACACGAAGTCCGTGCGGCTTATGTGATTCGGCGAAGGATGTTGTCCAGAAAGTGAAAACTCAACGACCATTTACCTATCAAGAGATAAATGTCATGGACCCTGGCCAAGAGAAGTGGAAAATCTACGAGTTTGACACTCCAGTGGTGAGATCCGAAGTCTGTTTATGTGCTGTGAGCGAGTACCTGAGTGTCAGCAGATCCACATCGACAAAGCCGATACTCCTGAGACCACTGCATCTTCATTGAAACTCATGCATCGCTTCAAGGAAGAAGAAGTGTTGAAGATGATGGACACTACTGAACGGTCATGATTTTGTTGACACGTTGATTAAGCACTGGAGGCTTTGCCATACACAACGATACGACTCACGAAGTCGATCGACCATGTCGTTCCTATGACCTCACCTTCACTTCATTTGGTTTATCCTGTAGGCATTGCCTCTATGCAAGCCTCGGGGCATACCAGCATTGAGCGCGTTCTAAGAAAGTCAACATGAACCCCTCAGTCACACGCTCACAAGCCGAATTGTACCCCGGCATCATTCTCAACAGCCGCTATGGAAGTGGCAGACGGCTTGTTCTCGGACGGTTTCAACGCTGTGCCTAAGCTATAGCGACAAGAAAAAGCGCACAAGTTGCTCGCTGATCCTGCTCTCCCCAGGTACTACCGCGTTGAATGTCTTTTATTGCTCGGCGGTACTATATGATACACAACAATCTTATCTCTTTCTCGCTGTCATCACAAACCACCCGCGCAGCTCTGCGCGTAGGCTCTTTCTTGGAGGAATAGCAGACGTGTTACTAAGAAGGAGAACGCGTAATTGAATATTGTCTATAGGCTACTACAATAATGCGACGTATTGCAACCGCAAAAACCGGCGCTAATCGAGGTCTTTGTCACTACAATTCGATTGTGCGGTGTAATAAGCTTCGGAATCCCCTCAGCAGCTAGCGCATGACAGTGTGGGGCTCAAGAGGGGTACCCCGTGTTTACAACTCCGGACTACGAAATATGACGATGTTGCACCTTCTGCGCAGGAACAACAGCTGGAAACCATTCATCACTGCCACTTGTTATTCGCCGATATATATTGCTCGCTTTGACTCTAGGAGGATGAACACTCTTCAGGAAGGGAGCAAGGTATACAAAGCACTCAAGAATGGGGGCCCGAGTTTCGGAGCATGGCAAGTACGTGGAATTCAAGACCTGACAGTGCGAGAGGACTGGTACTAACTAACCTACAGATGCTCCCGGGCACGAACCACGCAAGGGCAATCGCCCGATCAGGTGTAGACTGGGTCTGCGTAGACTGCGAGCATGGAAACATTGACGGTAGACCTCTCGTACATCACTGCTTGATGAAAAATTCTCTGAATGCTGTCTAGACTCAGCAATGCACGAAGCCGTAGTAGCCATCGCCAAAGAAGGCGTCAGCCCAATCGTCCGCATAGCAGCCAACGAAGCGTGGATGGTCAAACGCGCCCTAGACTGCGGAGCACACGGCATCATAGTCCCTTTGATATACACAGTCGACGATGCCAAACGACTCGTGGCGTCCACCAAGTTTCCACCAGAAGGCCATCGCGGCTTCGGCTCGCCTTTGCCAGTACAATGCTTCAACGACGAGCCACTGACATACTACCTGCAAAACGCCAACTCAACACTTCAAACAATCGTACAGATCGAGACAGCATCGGCCCTGGAGCACGTTCGTGAGATAGCCGCCATTCCCGGCGTGGACTGCTTGCTTATCGGACCCTTTGATTTGGGCAACAACATCGGGCGACCGATTCTCGGTGAACTGCATCAAGAGCTTAAAGACGCTATTGAGAAGATCAAGGAGGCTGCACATGCAGAAGGAAAGAAGGTCGGGATATACACCAACTCCGGTGCAGAAGCTCGCGCGTATGCGGAACGCGGATTCGATATGATTTCCATCTTGACCGATCAGATTGGGCTCACGATCGCTTTCTCGCAGAGTCTTGCGGCGGCTAGTGGTAAGACTGCGAGTAGTGGGGGAAGCAAAGTCACGGGATATGATGGGAAATGAAAGGCTGGGAAAGTAACGGGTTGCGAAGAGTTCAATGAATCAGTTCTCTAGCCATCTCATTACCGCATTCCAAAGGCGTATCGGTTCTCTTTCAGTTACCAGCCAAAGGCTTCGTCAACCAGCACAAAAGGACGGCTTTGCGTTTGACTTCTCGCAACTTGTGTGACCTTCGATCGAACGTCATCTGCCAACCCAGGAGGCCCTGACACCAAGATAGCCAGTGCACCTTTCTTAGCATCATCGTTATCCAGCAACGTCTGACGAATGATCGATTCTAAGTCGAATCGTTCTCCAACGAGCGTTTCCACTTTGACATTATTGGTCAGTGATGCCAACGTAGGTGTCAGCGCTTGAATGAGCCCTTCTTTCCGACTGGACCAGTACAGTTTCGCGTCCTTCGTTCTCTCTTGCCGGATTTTAGGTAGACATGCGGTGATGCCCACACCACCCGCGATACACAATATGCTACCGCACTGGGCGATTTGAGCATGGACACGGCCGGAATGATCGTATGGGCCGTCTATCAGCACACGCATACGGACTGGTCTATCATTCGCGGCCGAGACCTTTGCTACTAGAGCTTTGGTGACGCCCTTACGGGTGCGCGCAAAGAACAGTGTGTTCCCTGCTGGACTGCGGCCGCCCATGTCATCCAAAGTCGATGAAGCAGCGGTGTGCACAGTCGCTCCTTTCTCGCTATCCGCGCCTGGTGCTGGACCCGAATCTGAAGACGACCTCGATCGAGGACTCCGCAGAGCACTTTGCCGTGAACCTGAAGTAGCACCGCTCACCGAGAAAGGATGCGTTTCCCAAAAACGCCAACTAAGTGTCGGGAAACACAGGTAAGCGACGCCAGATTTAAGCTCCTTGCCGTCAACCTCGATCGACACATACTCGCCATCCGTTCCCGGGACCATCGTAACAACAGCAGTTCTGCTTCCCTGGAACGCCATACGGCAAAGCCTGGCAAGACGCTCCAATGCCCAAATACCAGCTGCGGCGAACATCCAAATCTCGTAACCCCAATTGTACGTATACACGTACCAGATATGATAGTAGTACCCAACCAAGAACAGCAAAGAGAGCGCAATGTGCGAAATGATGAAGAATTCGTAGAATTTCTGGCGAATCCAGAGAAGTGAGAACGGGATGAGAGCGCACATCGCGACGGTGCCGACGATGCCCCAAATCCAGTATAAGCGCAATATCTCGGCGGAGTATGTCCCTGCTTTGACATAGTAGGCCCACAGCATGGCGGAATGTATCACAGTATGCAAGACTGCCCAGTACCCCAGCCAGCGATGCAGCAGGAGATAAGTGCCGTAGCTCCAGTCTGTGAGGTACAACAGCACGCTATTTCGCGTGGAGAAAACGAATAGTGCTACGACGTTGCCCATGGCCATTACTCCGGCGCGGTTACCGATAACGCTGAGTAATTGTCTGCCTTTGGTGAGGAAGCTGGCCTGCGGCTGGTGGATGGTGTACGGGGCGACGAGTAAGATGATGTTGAGCAAGCTGATCAGGAGGATGTAGAGACTTTGGCCGCGGGTGGGGACTACGCCTCCTGCGACTGGCTCGCGATGATGGGTGCCGAATGTTGCGGGATGGATGATTAGGGACTTGAAGCGGCTCAAGTCACGACTTTTAGTCGTCCAGGGGACGAATCGCAGCAGCGAGAGTAGAATGGGTAGTGTTATAGCTATGACGGCGACCGTGATTCTGCAAATGGTCAGCATCAACCGTGACCCGATAATCACTACTTCAACTTACGCCATAGTGCTGTGCCCTTTCTCATTGACCTCAAAGTCAGACAAATAATTGTACTGCAACTGCCATTGCACAGGGCTGACAAGGCGAGTTGCATTCAGCGCACCACTCCCACCAGTAGTCAAACCCAAAGGACTTGATACCTTGTACGGCACCAGACCCTTCGGAACAGTCATCGTCGTAGGCGTAGTCGCATTCCGCGCTCTCGCCTCAAGCTCATCTTGTCTTGCAGCAGCCAAAGCCTTTTCATACGACATCACCGGGATATACTCATAATTTCCCAGCGTCCCCGTCCCAAGATGAGAAACCCAGTAGTCCTTGATCAAAGCACTTGATGGCTTATCGCTCAGTGTACAATACACGTCGATGCAAAGAGCCATGGTCTTTAGGAAGACCGGGTCTTTGACAAAGCATTTCGGTGGCGTGGAGACGGGGTTGTGCGACGTGCCGTGGTTCTCGGTTGAGAATGATGGTGTGCAGGCCAGTATTTGCTTGCGAATGACGTTGCGGCAGGCGAAGGGGCAGGTTGGATTGTATAGTGTCTTGCCGAATCCTATCAGGCCGGTGCCGTCTGCTTGGACTGGTGGTGCATGTAGTTGTAGGATGGCCAGGCCATGGACGAGCCAGTATCGTATCGACGTCATCGTGGGCAAGGTCAATGGCTCTTCTTTCAGTGAACGAGCTCACGGTTTCATGTCGAAAAAAGAGAAGAGATGCGGTGCAGAGATATTAAAATGGAGCTACCTCGCTATATTTCAGAGCGAAGAATGTTGCCATGGGTCTGGTCGCTTCGCATTCATATATGTAAGAACTAGACATGGTAAGCCACAATCAAAAAGCTCTCACGCGAAGCGATAAGACGTGCTCTGCTTCTCCAAGACAGCATGCCATATCAAGCCTCGAATGCGCCCTCTTCTGGGCATCTCCATAGCCGTCGTACTTATGCCATTTCTCCCAGCATCGATTCGCGACCGTAGCAATGCTCATTAAGCGGAGTAAACTGTGGTGAGAGCCTTTGAGCTAATATGTCCCAATGTGTAGGGCTTGGAGGTACATAAGCGGCTTGGTGTGCTTGGCTTGAGCAACACCAGTATAGAAGGCCTGGTCGCTCGACTTGCAGCAGTATCGTAACCCACCAGTCCAAAATTTGTTTCCTCGTTGTGCGGGGTCGTTGTTGAATGAGATCAGATGATGCGTGGCCGAGACTGTGTCCAGCGCCAGCGGAGACGGTATAGGACGCCCAAAGATAGTAGACCTATTCGATACCCTTTCAAGAACAAGCTCGCGTCTGGAGCATCGGTCCAAACTCATGGTTGGCACGCACTAGGTCCAGATGGCTAGACCAGGCTGCCCCGTACGGTTCTTATACCCATACGAGCGGATGTCGAAACATCTTGAAGAAGTACGCTGTCGTATGACAGCTCGTATGTATTCCTTGGGCGGCTACAATCGTAGTTCTCATGGTTTGTGCTCGTCCGCCATGTACGGCAGTGCTTTCGCATGTAGGATCCAGGAGCTGCGAACTTCCCCCAGGTTACGAATCAAATTGCTGTTGCTTGCCAATAATGTGGAACACCTGGCCTCGTTAGCTTGTCAGTGCACTGTGCCTCAGGTTGAACAATGACGCTACATTGTCCAGTAATGAGCGATTGGAAAGATAGAAAGAAAAGTCGAGTCAGGTTGGGTGACATCATGGTACCGAGGCATCTCGTACAGGCCAGATGCTTGCTGTCCAGCACCTACACACTCAATTTAGCAATTTTTCCAAGGCTTTTGTGTAACAGCGTCCATTGCTTCGTTTATCATGTCTTTTCTCGACATCTACAATTCTTCCATCTTGGCCATACCGGCATACTGGGTCCTAGCGATGTTCCCTCACGGTTTGGCCATCAGAGCTGCTACAGAAGGTCAACTGAAACGATGGGACAATCGCAACCCACGCTCATCCGACATGAAAGCGAAGCTCAAGCAACGCCTTCCAGCAGAATCATTCGCAAGATATGAGCGCCTCGAAGCTTGTCACGCCAATGGCATGGAGGTAGTGTACCCATCCGCTTTTCAGTCTTGTGAGGCGTGGGCTCATCAGGACAGACATTTCCACTGTTCGCTACGGCAGTCGTTCTGGGGAATATGGCAGGCCTGGAGAAGCATGGCTTGGGTGGATTGAATGGGTTCGCTGCTCTTTTCCTCTTGAGCCGAGTAATGTATACCTGGGTGTATATGAGCCACAAGACGCAAGGTCCGACAATGATTCGCACTGCTCTATGGTACGTGGGAGTAGGGTTGTGCCTCAGAGCGATTGTCAAATCTGCGAAAGCGCTTGGGGGCAATGGTCTTTGAAAGGATGCAGACTGTAAGGAACTACCGTAGAGGCCACGGTTGTATTGTAGGATAGTGTTGCGCCGCAGTACACGGCCAGTGGCAAAGGATTTCGAGTTCATCGAGATGGCAGCCTATTTGGGTTGCGATGTTGTCCTCTTCGTTGACGAAAAAGCCTATTGTTGGTGCCCTTGATTCGAAGCGCGGCCAGTCGTCAGCTCACGCACAACCAGACGGATCTCCCCGAATGGCCCGAAAATCGCTGCCTGCTCCCGCTACCAGCCCACATTGAGCTGCCAAACGTGTCCAGAAGGGCGACGGGATTGATAAAAGATGCAAACGACCGAGACTGCATCGTCAACAAATCTCACCGCTACAAGCACCTGCAGGTTGATAAGCGATCTGGATCATCACGTGTAATTGCCAAGACTCTCGGTCGCTCTCACCACCTGTGAACGTCTCTTTGCCTTCCGTGCATCAATACACCCGCCCACCCCATCTCCAACCACACCCGACTCTTCTGAACAATAACGTAAGTACAACGCCGTCGCACTGCGTCGCCCACTCTGCCGCCATTTGCACCTCTCAAAGTACCCGCCCTTCCTCGCTGGCCTCTTTCCCCGACCACGCCCGGACATGCCACTCTGGCTTGCGCCGACGCGACACTGCACTCTCCCTGCTCAATACGTCCCCAATGACGTAGGCAAGGTACTCTCAACATCTTGCTAACAGACGCCTCAGGTTCGAGAGTCTACACCACCCTTACACACCCTTCCACCACACAGTAACCAGCCACCGCCAACATGGGTCTCACATTCTCGAAGCTCTTCGATAAGCTATGGGGCAAGAAGGAGATGCGCATTCTGATGGTGGGCTTGGACGCTGCCGGAAAGACGACGATTCTCTACAAGCTCAAGCTTGGTGAAATCGTCACCACCATCCCTACCATTGGTACGCTGCGACCCACACACGAGCACAATAGGAAGCACACGCTGACATGACAACACGCAGGGTTCAACGTCGAGACCGTCGAGTACAAGAACATTCAGTTCACCGTGTGGGATGTCGGCGGCCAGGACAAGATCCGCCCGCTGTGGAGGCATTACTTCCAGAACACCCAGGGCATCATCTTCGTTGTTGACAGCAACGATCGCGACCGTGTTGTCGAGGCCCGCGAGGAGCTCCAGCGAATGCTCAACGAGGACGAGCTCCGGGATGCCATGCTCCTGGTCTTCGCCAACAAGCAGGATTTGCCCGTAAGCCAACACCAAGCCAAGCCCGACAAAGCGAAGTAGACTAACAAAACGACAGAACGCCATGAACGCCGCCGAGATCACTGACAAGCTTGGCCTCCACAGCCTCCGACAACGTGCCTGGGTACGTACACGCGAAACTCGCTTTCTAAAGCAGCCAGCTAACAGCTCCTCTAGTACATCCAGTCCACCTGCGCCACATCCGGCGACGGCCTGTACGAGGGTCTCGAATGGCTGAGCAACTCGCTCCGCAAGGCCGGCCACAACTAAGCACCCCACGCATACGTGCAAAACGGAGCTCGCTCGTCGACGTCTGCGCAGCCTAGACATGTCACGTCCCAAAATGCCCTGCCGCGAGCCACATATATGACCATGGAACGAATGCATCAGTGTCTTTCAAATCGGATGGTGGAGCGGACTCTCGATTTCATTTCACCACCATTGGAGTTTGTGTGAATCGCGTCTCTGGATTGTTGGTGGTGTTTGTGCCCGAACAGTCTACTCTTGTCACTTTACGGAACTATCAAATTTGAGCTTCTCTTATTAGAATTCGGCTGAACATGCGAATGTGGCTGTGATGCTGTTGATTGAATCGTTGCGTCTAGCGAACCAACAAGATGTTTCGAGGTCTTGCTAATAGTGCAGTGAGAATAGCCGCAGAAGGCGGTGATCGCATCAAGCGTCATGGCATTCAATATCTAGCGTGCGTATGTCTCATTTCATGATCCTTCCTGGACGCCAACCACGATCATCAATCCCAAAGACCTGACCAGCAGAGGTCAACTACATTCAACAAGCAATCTCAATCACCGCTCTAGCATTCGCCTTTCATTATCGTTCCACATTGCGTCCACTTGCGCCCTTAAGAAGCCATACCACCTTGCGCTCCACCTACATTCTTTGGCCCAGCGTTCTCCTTGCCCGCTATCGCCGGCAGCAGCCCCTTCTCGCTCCACAAGTCGATCAGCGGCTGCATGGGCTCCGTCTCCTTGTCGCCAATCAAGTTGAACAGCCGTCCGCAGTTGATGAAGTGGATGAAGCACGTGTTCAGCTCCTTGTACGCACCCACGTTCCAGAAGGGGTCCAGCCAGTGTCCGTGATAGATGTGCGCGTAGCACCGCATCATCTGGCGGTAGATGCTCTTGATGTCGCCCTCAAAGGTTTCCGGGAAGCCAGAGGACTTGCCGAGCCACTCGCGACCTGCGAGCTGGGACATGGGGGCGTTGAGACCAGTGGGTCCGAGAGGCTGAGGGGTGTTATTACCGGTCAGCGAACCCGATGCATATGTTGACGCTGCAACGGTGACGGACGTAGTGTCAGTAGGGAATATGTTCGGGTCGTTGATCTTGCCGACGATCCACTTCTGAACGAGGTTGATGTACTGGATAGCAGGAATCTTGATGGGCTTCTTCTGGTTGTCGAGCCAGGTATACGTGTGGCCGCTGGCAGACATGGTGGGACACACGTCCGGGTTGCAGATTGGCTTCCCCGTCTTGTCGTCTACGACTTTGATGATCTCGACCATTTGTTCGAGCAGACGGTACTGTTCCACGACTGGTCACATGGTCAACTTCGACCCCTCATTGAGGCACAGTTTGCTTACCCGTGTGGGCAAGCCATTCGCCCTCCTCGACGAGCTTCGGCTTGGCGGCAAGAGTCATGAAGTTGCCTTTGACGATCAGGTTGGAGTACTCCTCGCGGAAGAAGAAGGGCGGCCTGCGGGATCCAGACAGCACGGATCCTTCTGGTGCACCTTGACTCTCGAACGACATGGCTGATGACAGTGCAGGCGAGTGTGGCATGGGCGGGACACTGGGAGGCTGCTGAGAAGAAGGAGAGTTCGAGTATGGTGTTGTTGGGGACGGCGATCCTCCTTTGCCTTGCTGTTGGTTGCCTTTATTGGAGCGACCAGCCAGGCCTTGGCGTCTGACCGTGATGTGTTAGAGAAAAGCAAGCTTGCTACCTGAGGCCGGATATAAAAGTAGACGAGGGCGAGAGGATAGATGCGATGTGACGTGCATATCACACGTCCAAATCATGAAACATATGCAGCAAAGCGAGTGGAACTGAGACGCATACGAGGTCTTGACATGGGGCAGCCGAAGAGCAATTGGGAAAGGGAGCGGGCGATGCCAAGCACTTACACGCTGGAGAAGAAGGACGCCATTATTCACTGGACCCGGCGATTGTGAGTCGATTGACGATAAGTCTGGCGTCTCGTGTGCTTTCAGAGAGGTCTAGTGGGAATGGGAGGGCACAGCGGCGGAGTGGTGTCGGTGATACGTCTCGAGCGACCAGAAGGGAAGGGGCCCAGGGCGGCGCTAACGGCCCGTGGTTAGCGTGGCTTCCATTGTTGCTCGGAACTTTGTTCACGAAGCTGTCAAGCCGACGTCGCATCCGCCTTTACTTGGTCGCCAGCAGTTATTCCTTCATCGCCCTGTTCTCTCTTCGATCGCGCCAATTGCCTCTACCTCCAATATACTTCACTCTCAACACCAACCGTATTCATCAGTACAACGACCGCGACCATGTCCGACGCGGCCCTTGACCCGACCATCACAGACGACGAGGTCGACGAGATAGCCACGCCCGCAGAGAATGACGAGGTGGAGGCGCCCGTAGACACAGTCGAGGAGAATGGGCTAGGAGAGGACGAGGACGAGGACGATCTGTTTGGCGATGGCGGCGATGCAGAGGAGCCAGCGTAGGTAGCAAGGGAGCTGTATGGAGACTGTAAATCTAATGCTAGACAGAGACCGCAAGCTCGACGACGAGGAACTCGACTCGGGCGACGATGAAGGCCGCGCAGACCGCACTAAGGCGCCCGAGGCAGCCGACGAGGAGCACGAGCAGCACACATTCGCCGTCATGGACGCCGACATCGCGCGCCACGCCATTCCCGAGCCCAGCGACGGCGAGCTCTACCTGCTCAAGGTGCCGCGCTTCCTCTCCTTCGACCCTACCGCCTTCAGCCACGGGACCTTCCAACCTCCCACCACCGACCACCACTCGAAGCTCGCCGCGTCCGAACACTTCTCCGCCTACAACACCGCCATGTCCACCATACGGTGGCGCCGCTCGCCGTCCAACAACGCCGAACTCCAGTCAAATGCCCGCATTCTGCGCTGGTCAGACGGCTCTCTCACGCTGCAGCTTGCGAACGACCCTTTGACACAGTTCGACATCGATGCGAACATGCTTGCGCCGCCGCAGGTTAACCCCAAGATCCCCACGCCAACCTCGACTAAGCCAGGCGCAAAGCCAAGCTCCAAGGAGAGCTACTCGTTTCTGGTGGCGCCATACGAGGAGGCCAACGTCATGCGCGTCACCAACAAGCTCACCACGGCCCTCAGCATCGTCCCCGCAGCCAACCTGAAAGACACGGCGCTCGAGAAGCTGCAAAATGACATGGCACAGATTGCCAGCCGCGGCCGTGACGACGCCGACCAAGCCATATCTTTTGTCGAGGTTGGTGAAGACCCCGACTTGCGGCGACAACGAGAGGAAGCGACGTTCAAGGAGAAGCAACGTCAAGCCCGCGCTCGCGAAAAGCACGAGGCTCGTCAGGCTGAACGCGCCGTCCGCACCGTTGGCCGCTCTGGCGGTCGCACAGGTGGTGGCCTGTCACTGGATGATTTGGAAGACAATGCTGCCCGGCCCCGGAAACCGCGACAGAAGGGTGGCCTGCGGCGCGACTGGAGCGACGACGAGGACTATGGCGGCCGAGGAGCCGGCAGGTCGAGAGAAGACGACTACGATGAGGAGGATGATTTCATTGCTGCTAGTGACGAGGAGCCTGAGATTGTGGACGATGACGACGACCTCGACGATGGCATTGCGGCGAGTCCCAAGAGGAGAGCTGGTGGAGACGACGATGACGAAGAGGTGGTGGTCAACAGGACGAAGCGCAGGAGGGTGGTCGACGACGATGAGGACGAAGAGTAGGCTGCACTTGCACTTTGTCTTGGTCAAAAGTTGAGGAATCTGTATCATCTATTAAACTGCATAGCACGGCGCATGGTCATTTTGTATCATCTACAGGACCAGAGGAGAGTCTCTTGCGACATCAACACAATATGATAATCGCGTTTATCAGTCTACTCTCCACCGCTCAAGTATAATGCGGCAGCTGCCCCTTCTCCGCCTCTTCTCCTCCCACCTGCTTCACCCCATTACTAATCCTGACCGTCCCCTCCCTCTTAAAATGCGCCTTCAACGGCTCCCAGCTCTCAGCATTATAATCCTCCTGCACCTTCCTACACTTTTTGAGCCCCCAATCCGTAACCCCAATCATCAAGCAGCTCTCAAACATAAACGCCATACTGCCCTCACCAACTTTACTCGGCTTCAGATCCACATTACTCGCCTTCTCGTGCGTCGCCGCGTCAGGCCCATGGCCCGACATGATATTATGCAAACTCGCGCCCGCCGGCTGAAACCCACCGCCCGTCTTCGCATCGTACTGTCCGCCAATGAGGCCCATGAATTCAGACATCGTGTTACGGTGGTACCACGGCGGGCGGAACGTATCCTCCGCTACAAGCCAGCGGGGCGGGAAAATAACGAAGTCGGCGACGGCGGTGCCTGCGTGTGCGGTCTGCGCGGTGAGCACGGTGAAGATAGAGGGATCGGGGTGGTCGAAGGATATACTGCCGATGGTGTTGAAGCGCCCGAGGTCGTATTTGTATGGGTAGTACAAGCCGTGCCATGCCACGACGTCGAACGGCGTGTGTATTTGTTTAGCGGCGTATAAATGCCCTGCAAATTTCCCTAGGACGGTCCATGAGGAAGTAGTGTCTTCGTCAAAGTCTGCGACAGGCGCTTGGAAGTCCCGCGCGTTGGCTAGGCAGTTGGATCCAATGGGCCCGAGTTCAGGCAGCGAGAAGTGCCCCTCGTATAACTCGAGTATGTAGCCCCGTACAGGCCCGTCTGGCAGACTCACACGGTACCGTATGCCGCGCGGGATGACGCAGATTTCGTTGGGGCGCACGAGCAGGCGGCCCAGCTCAGTCTGGATGTCGAGCACGCCGTGCTGCGGGACGATGAGGAAGTCGCCATCGGCGGAGTAGAATGCTTCGTTGGCGGCCATGTCCTTTCCAGCCGCGTAGATGTAGTACCCCACGCCGGTCTTGGTGGTTGGGTCGCCGTTGCCGGCGACGAGGTGGAGGGAGTGCACCCAGTCGACCGTCTCGTCGAGGTCGAAGGGGTCCCAGCGCAGCTGATTGGGGATGAAGTGTATCTTCTCATAGGGTTTGTTCTCGGGGTTGGTGTTGAAGGTTGTGGACTCGCGCGGCTCGAAGTTGGAGTGCCCGCACGAGGGGAGGATGCGGTAGAGCCATGATTGTTGGTTCTCGTGGCGGGGGGCGGTGAAGGCGGTTCCGGAGAGCTTCTCGGCGTAGAGGCCGTAGGGGGGCTTTTGGGGTGAGTTTACGCCGATTGGGAGCGCGCCTTCGATTGCTTCGCTCCTGGGGGGATGTTAATAGGCGGTGTTTAGTACGTAGAGGAGAGATACGCACTCGTGGTAGGAGTTGAAGCCGTTCTGATATCTGTACTTCTCCTTGAATGCGAACTGTGTTGACGGCATTGTGACTAAACGTCTTACTGGACGGTGTGTGTGTCTTCAACGAAGTGATGTCCTATGTGATTGTGGACACGCGTGTGTGCCGTTTTTAATGCGCGTCCAAAGGGAAAGGAGAAAAGTTGTGTCTCCCTCCCACCTTCACGCAATCGCAACTCGCGTACCGCGGTAAGGTGCGGCTTGCCATTCCGTTGTCCCACGCTGTCCCAAGCGGAGCATGCGATGATGTGAAGCGCGTTTTAGCGGCAGATACCCCTCTGCAGATTGGCCTTTGTGGAGGCGGAAGCGTTCCGCCTCCGTGTCCATCCTACTTGCCGTCACAAAGCGCGTAATCGCGAAACCGCAAGGTTGCAGGGGCGGAACATTGAATGGCCATTTCGATTTGATCAGCAAACCATGAAGGCTAGAACACACCATAGGGCCCAAGACTGTTGTTTGTAACGAAAACCACGAGGAAGAGCTTGAATACACAGCCTCACGATGACTTCACTGCGTTCTTGGTTCAGCATTCCTCGAGGATCGCACTTCTCACTGGCAAATATACCCTTTGGCATCATTTCAACAGCATCATCGTCCTCACCAAGGGTCGCTGTGGCTATCGGCGACTATGCATTGGACCTCGAGACATTTGCTGCGAACAATGGCTTCTCAGCGCTGTCCATCATCCAGCCCCATCAAACAGTCTTCTCACAACCCTCGCTGAATGCTTTCGCTACCTTGGGGCGACCTATTCACTCGGTGGTCAGAAAATACATTCAGAGCATCTTCACAGCCGAAACACCATATCCAGATGTCTTGAAGAACAATGCCGCACTACAAAAGCAAGCCTTGATTCCTCTCGCGGACATCAAGGCACATCTCCCATTCAAGATTGGCGACTACACTGATTTCTTTGCGGGCATGAACCATGCATATAACTGCGGAGTCATTTTCCGAGGGCCGACAAATGCCCTCCAACCAAACTACAAACACCTTCCAGTTGGCTATCATGGCCGGGCCTCATCTGTAGTCCCATCCGGCACGCCAATACGAAGACCAAATGGGCAGATACTACTCAACCCCACCGCGGAGAACAAAGTCCCAACACTTTCTCCTTGCAAGAAACTGGACATTGAACTAGAGCTAGGTGCATTCATCTGCGGTGCAAACCCCCAAGGCGAGCCTATACCCATCGACCAAGCGGAGAAGAACCTGTTCGGTGTGGTACTGATGAACGACTGGTCTGCAAGAGACATACAAGCCTGGGAATACGTGCCGTTAGGACCTTTCAATGCGAAGAACTTCGGGACTACGATCAGTACTTGGGTGGTGCTGGCTGATGCACTCGAGCCGTTCAAGACGAAGGGTCTGGAAAATGATGCTGAAGTACTGCCTTACTTGAAAGAGAAAGACGAGAAGACGGTGTACGATATCAATCTTGAAGTTGATCTCAGAAGTAAGTCTCGCCACGATCCTTATGTGATCGTCTCTAACAAGTATCAGCATCATCCGGCAACACAACCACAGTCTCGAAAGTCAACGCACGGAATCTCCTCTGGTCGTTCCCTCAGATGCTGGCACACCATACCATCACTGGTTGTCCCTTCCAGCCGGGTGATTTACTGGGTTCAGGTACCATCAGTGGAAATACAGCCGCAGAGTACGGTAGTTTTCTCGAGCAGAGTCAGAATGGAAAGGATGTACTTTCACTGAGCGGTGGAGAAACAAGAACGTTCTTGGAAGATGGTGATGAGGTCACTATAAGGGGTGTTTGTGGTTCTGATGAGGAGGCATTGGTTGGATTTGGAGAGTGTGTTGGGCGGATTGAGCCTGCGTTGAAGCTGAGCTTTGCATGAATGACATGATTACCGACCCATCTATACAAATTCGTGACAGATCAATCCTATTTGTCTATTCTCGCCAAAATTGCTGTCATGTACAGCATACTATTCTTCCCCTGGTTGGACCCTAAACGATATTAGGAAGAGAATTTACGCTCGTTCGACTTCCTATCTCCCCACCACAAGACTTCAAGACTCAATTCGTTTATTGAATCTCACTCTTGATTTAATCAGAATCAACAGCTAAGTTGCTACAGGAGATTGTACGGAACTCTATGCGGAACCTACTATTGTCCCAATATGGCTAGCTGACATGACCTCACCCCACAGCGCAACTTCCCCGCACATTCATGCTCACGAAAGCACCATCGCGCTGCCATTCCGCGAAACGTCCAGCAAACAACACAATGCCAGGCCCCCGCTCCGCTATTTTGAGGAGTGGTTGGATGGCTGCCAGTTAAGCGTCAGCTAATCTTGCTGAGGTCGTAGCGGGGCGTGCCGTCCTCAGAGCTTGAGTTCGTGTTACGTGCGTGAATCGAGGTTGCTTCGGAAGAAGCGTAGGCCATGGCAAGATCGCGGTTGAGTATAAGTAAACTTCCGCCATTGTAAATGTAAGTCAAATCACACTTGTTTTTGTTAAGTCAAAGTCGGATTTCACGAAACAAGCTTGAGGTCTGTCAACGAATATGACGATACCCATCTACATTGCCGGCGTTGCCGTCCTGGGCTTCTTCCTGTACAAACTGCTATATGGCACCGACACACCACATATCAAAGGCCTCCCAGAAATACCTGGTCTTCCGCTCTTTGGAAGTCTGTACGAGCTCGGGACGAACCATGCAAAGGTAGCGCAAGGATGGGCGGAGAAGTACGGTCCTGTGTTCCAAGTGCGATTGGGCAATAGGGTATGCAGTCTTCAGTGAATCAAGAGCACATCAAGAAAGACAACTGACGTTACCTGCAGAGAATTGTCTTCGCCAACTCCTTCGACTCTGTTCGACACCTCTGGATCACGAACCAATCCGCCCTCATCTCCCGACCTACACTGCACACCTTCCACAAAGTCTTATCCTCCTCACAGGGCTTCACCATTGGCACTTCGCCATGGGACGAGTCCTGCAAGAACCGCCGGAAAGCAGCTGCCACTGCGCTCAACCGACCAGCCGTACAATCATACATGCCTTTGATTGACTTGGAGTCCACTGTGTCTATCAAAGAGCTCCTAAAGGACAGCAAGGGCGGAGAATTGGATCTAGATCCTAGGGCATACTGGCAGCGATACGCGCTGAACACCAGCTTGACACTCAACTACGGATACCGCATCGATGGCAACAAGGACGCGCCACTGCTCAAGGAGATTGTCGACGTCGAGCGTGGTGTGGGCAATTTCCGCTCCACGAGCAACAATTGGCAAGACTATGTTCCTCTGCTGCGTCTCTTCCCCAGCCAGAGCAATGAGGCCGTCAAATTCAGAGAACGAAGGGATGTGTACATGGACCGACTCCTCAATACCCTACAGGACAAAATTGAGAAAGGGACAGACAAGCCATGCATTACCGGCAACATCATCAAGGACCCAGAAGCCAAGCTCAGTCGAGGTAAGACCACTCTTCACACCTCCTCGCACAAACAAAACTAACCAGCCTCGCAGCCGAGCTCAAATCAATCTGCCTAACCATGGTCTCCGCCGGCCTCGACACCGTCCCAGGTAACCTCATCATGGGCATCGCCTACCTCGCCACGCCCGCCGGCCAAGCCATCCAAAAGCGCGCATACGACGAGATCCTCAAAGTGTACCCCGACCACGACGCCTGGGAGCGCTGCCTCCACGAAGAAAAGATCCCATACGTCACGGCATTGTACAAGGAGATCCTGCGCTACTGGACCGTCATCCCGATCTGTCTGCCGCGCACGAGTATCAAGGACATCGAGTGGCAAGGCGTGAACATTCCTGCAGGCACAACGTTCTACATGAACGCCTACGCCGCGGACTACGATGACAAGCACTTCAAGGACCCGTACACTTTCGATCCTGAGCGGTATCTCGATGTGGCTGACGGTGCTGGGACGCCACATTACGGATACGGCGCGGGCTCGCGCATGTGTGTGGGTAGTCATTTGGCGAACAGGGAACTGTTCACTGCGTTTGTGAGGTTGATTTCTGCGTTTGAATTCACACCACCGAAAGATCCGAGGGATGCGCCAGTCATGGATTGCCTCGATGCGAATGCTATCCCCACGAGCCTGACGCTGGAGCCGAAGTACTTCAAGGTCGGGTTCAAGCCGAGAGATCGTAAGAGGTTGGACGGGTGGTTGAAAGAAAGTGAGGAGCGGACTAGGGAGTTGATGTCTGGGTTCTGAAGTGCCGCTGTACTGGCAATTTATGTGTATCTGCGCGTGTATATTCGAAGCCACTGCCTATTTCATATCCAGCGACAAGCGCATGTCATCACTTCGCAACCAGCCTATCAATCGATAAATATGCGCAAATACGATTCGTTCTACTACATTAAACATTTCAAAGATGGTCATATGCCGAGTGTTTCAACAACCATGTACAAGAAGAAGGTGCCAAAATTATCCCCGTCCGCCATCGTCAAAGGAAACACGAGCTCTCGTCTAAGCTCATGTGGTATCGAATAACCCTAACGCCAATATACATATCTCAACTTCTTCCTACGCGTGTCCGAGTTCTGTACAGCCGACTAGATAGTCGTCTAGAGCATGAGCGCGGCAACGGCAGCGAGCATGGCGCCAGTACCACCGACTACCTTCACGGCAGCGCCGGTGAAAGATACGGGAGGGGGAGTAACGGAGGTAGGCTTGATGACGCCGCCGGTAGACGAAGGGGTGGTGGTGTTGCCAGTCGGGTAGCCACCGACCTTCTGGAAGTTGGCGCATCCAATGCGGGTCTTGTTGGCCAAGTGGAGCACAAAGGAGAGGTTACCGAAGTAAGCATTGCTGCTTGGGTCGGTGGAGGAGTAAGGGTCAGTGTACCTGTATCTCATTAGCACGCTGTAATGTTTTCAAGAGGTGAGAGTGGAACTTACTCAGCAGAGTACGAAGCAGTGCTGAAGTTGCCGTACTTTCCGCTCAGGTCACCGGTCTGGCATGTCTCTGGTTTGCTGGCATCGCAGATGGGAACCTCGCCGCGCTTGTAGGGGTCCAGGTGAGCGAGAGCGGTCGCGCAGCTGCCGTTGGCGGCGACAGGCTTCTCGTGGAGGTGGTACATGAAGGGCGCGCCGTAGGATGGGAGGCCAGAGAATTGCACGCTGAACTTGACACCAACGCCATCGGGAGAGGTGATGGCAGAGATGGAACCGCTGGGCATGCCCTCCTTGGCGGGGATGGTAGCGACGTAGCTGGCGACAGGTGCGTAGGTGACCTTGGGAGCGGGGATGACAGTGGAGGACTGAGCACTGACGACAGACGCCGCAGCGAGGATGGAGACGACTGAAGTACGCATCTTGATAGTGATGGCTGGGTGTGTGTAGATTGAAGGTCTTCTGCAGGTGTTGTTAGGGAATTGTTGATGGAGAAGTCGAGTTCGAGATTCAGATCAAGAGTGCTTTGCAGATTCGAGTACAAAGAAGTGAGTGTGGGGTTGATATATGAAGTGAGAGATTTGTGAACGCTCTGGTCCAGGAGTTGCGAGGGCTTCGTGTAACAAGCCGCAAACAGCAGTGGCAGACGTCACATGTGTCCTGGCTGGGATTGACATGTGGAAGGAGCGGGCTTCACTTACTTTGGTCGGCGCAAATATTATAAAAAGACAGGAATGCAAGATCCGCTGGTAAACGACTGACGGGTAGGGTAGTATGAAATCGAGAGGAATGCTCAAAGAATATCTTTCAAAGGCGGGCGCCTACGCTCGTATATAATGTACACTTAGGCACAGCCGCACATATGCACGGGGTGGTTGGCGCCAGGTAGTACAAATTTGGCGACGCACTCGCGCCCACAGATCAGCCACAAACTTCACCCGCCAGCTGTGCCTTGACAGCCAAGGGCTTACCTCTCTGGGCAAGGCACCATTCAATTGCCCGATTGCGATTGGCTGCGCCCACCACAATCACGCATGCGACGGCCGAATTGATTGCATGCTAGATTGAAGTGATGGGGTGAAACTTCGATTCTCTGCTTCCGGTGTCTGAGTGCTAAGCTTTCCAAGGCCCCTGCACGGTCGCCCGTTTCGAAACTTTTCAAATATTGGGGCGATCTGCGTCCAATCGATCGCGTAGACGGCCCCAGGAACGCGGCCCGAGCTGTGGCCAGCTGTAAGACCCTCGGCGAATAGTAGCTGCATGCAGACATACATCTGGAGCACACACGACAGCAATTGCATATCGACGAGGCTGGTGAGCATCCGACGACCACGAGGATTATTACGACACGCCTTTCTTGTGACAGGAGAATCATCGCGCTGCAGTCTCTGCGACTCCGCAAATCCACAGGGTGACTTTTGCCAGCATACCAAGCTTCGACTAATGCACGTGCTAGTAAACGCCCTTGCAAGATCCAAATTTACCCCAAACAAGGCGGTGGAGAGCGTCACCCGTTCTCAAAACAATCGCGTTTCTAAGCCCAGCGTTTCCAGATAATCGCGCTCGTGGTTTCGCGTGTCAGTGACACAAATAGGTGTCGAACGAGTGTTCCTGAGGCCCTACAGGAGGCGCCGGCTAGCTCTGTGCCGAGACTGCACATAGCAGGAGGTGGAGGGGCGCATGCGCAATGGAAATTGAAGGATCCGGTTGGAGAAACAAGTATCGGTAAGAGAGTTTTGCAGATTGCTGATGACGCACAGGAACGGTGAATACCGGGGGTGCTGCATTTAGCTGACGCAGAGCAATATGAACACGCCTGGGCTGTAGGGCGAAGTGTTCCTAGAGCCTAAAGCATTTGTTGCGCGAATCGATAGTTTTTCTGTGTATGAAGCCGCAGTAGATGGCGTCGCAACAGGATTCCACGGGCAACGTCCAGATTCGCCAGAGGCACGCATGTCTATACAAAACGTTCCCTTCATGGGCTTCGGAATGTGTTCAATCTGACTTCTACGATGCTTGTTGCCAAGATGTTTGTGTATGTGGGACGTTGGGCACAGCCAAGAGGCAGGATTTTGCGGGGATTAAAGATCAAGAAGCTTGCGGTCAGACGCATGTAGAGCCGATTCTCGCATTTCTCTAGGGAGAACCATCTGCTTTCACCTTCAACGGGCCTCGTTTCTCACTTTGTAGCTCACTCTTGCTCGGCACCAACCGGCGATTACAGCCGCGCCAGCATCCACGAGATCCTGTCCGACCATCTGAACGTCTTTGTACGCTTCAGGTGCTTCTTCCCATACCAAATCTTTTTCGTCACAGATCACCCAGGTGCCGTTGCGGTCCGCAGCGCTTGGCTCTAGAAGATTCTGGCCCTTGTATTTTGAAGAAAGTGCGTGTAGTGCTTTTGCGCGGGACATTGCACGGCCAGCGCCATGTGCTAAGGACAGCCCATTTTTGAGACCCCATGACGTCGACTCGGAGAATGTTGGCTTCAAAATGAGTGTAGGTGTGCCTCGCGAGCCTGGCAGAGGAAGAAGAGTAAGTGGCCGGCCAGTCTGTGGATCGTACGTGGGAGCTGCCCCCTTGCGATGTATCCAAGCATGTTTTGTTTCCTTGGGACTAAGGTTTTCTATCGCGGGAGAAGCAGGCGATTTGTCCATGGTGGCTTGCAAAGGTATAGGAGGCCACTGGATGCGTTCGACGTTGTTGTGCCAGATGTCTACGACCTTCCGGTCCTGCAGCGTCTCGCGAGCAAGGGCAATGGCTGCGATATCAACATCTCCTTCATTGGTGCTCGATGTACCAAGCTCCCACGGAGTGTGCCCTGGCTCCAGGCACGCTAGGAAGCGCAGAGCAATCAGGTCGCGGTTGGCTTTTGCCCAACGACATGCTTTGTCGTGCTCCTGAATGTAGGCGTCAGCTTCTTCGCTGCCCTCCGCGAAGCTAGTTTGTGATTCGGTAGTAAACCTCTTCAGGACACTGCCACCATAGCCGCGCGACCCCGAGTGCACCAGTAGGACGACATCGTTTTCTTGAAGCCCAAGTTCACCGCGCTCGCTGATGGATGAATCTTCGACAACCTGAACCTCCGCGAAGTGGTTTCCGGCGCCTATCGTACCAAGTGACTTGTCCCACTCTTCGCCTGCAGAGCAACTGCCTTTTTCATCTTGAAGCCAAACTTTTCTGTGTGCTTGCGTTTGCCATTCGCCTTCGAGACCGCGTAGCTTTTCAGCTACCTTCTTGCCTTTGTCACCATCGACCTGGTTTCTTGAAAGGCTCGTCTTGTACCAAGCCATTCCACAACCAATGTCTCCTCCGATCAAAGGCGGATGGATCCATCCTTGCGAAGCGAATACGGCGCCAATCGGGAATTTCGTTCCTGGGTGAAGATCTGGCTGGCCCACGGCGTGTACGATCCCGGAAAGAGTTTTTGCGGTGGTTGACAGTTGCGTTATAGAAAGCGGCTCGACTGGTGCTTTCGACGCAAGAAGCTCGACGGGGCATTCGGGGTTGGCATTCGCTATAAACTTGTTAGTAGGCTACTCAGCCAAGACAATGTGCGCAAACATGCTCAATTGAAAGCTGATAGAATACTCACCATTCGCATTAGATTCGCGCTTCAAACCGACATACTCTTCGCCAGCAGACACGAGTAGTACACTATCGTCCTTAATGTTGCTCTTCCAGCTCTTCCAGTCTTCGTCAGTGACCAGTTCGTTACCGAAATTGCCTACAAAGATCCTCGTCGGCTTCTTCAGACGGAGCTTTGATTGCGCAGTCTTGAACACGAGTGCACAGATTGGCGTTGTACTGGCAGAATCAACTGATGCTGATTCAGGAATTATAAGAGGTGCCTTTTGCGATTGATTCGCGTTTAGCACAACGGTGATGCGCAAAGCAGGCATCTTCGTGTATTATCGCTAGCTCGAGCGAATGAGGCAAGCGCCGAGGTGTGGGAATTGTCCAGATGCTTGGTGTTCTGGTGCAGTGGAGGTCGCAGTGATGAGGCGACAGTAGTTGTGAGAAAACACCGGGAGAAGTGAGGGAGTGTTGAATTTGAATACGTGCTGTTAATCTCGTTGTTTGCTATTCTACACGTAGTGTGAAGTTGGCGCTAGCGCACTGGCTCAGTTCGACTCATCTGCAACCAGACAGCGCGACTACCTTCGCATCGCATCGCATCTCTTGAAGAACAGCACTTACCATTTCAGTACATGCTGACGACGGGCTTTTTGCGCAAACGTCGATGGTTCATGATGAGCGCCGCATTCACGATCGAGTTAAGCAGGTTCCACTAAATCCCAAATCTCTGAATTCACTACACCCTAGAACAATCAGTTGTATGGAGGAGGCGGTGCACACTCCAAGATGACTGTAGGGTCATTCAATCAACGTTCGTTAGAAGTTGCCCTGGCCTGACCGCTCCAGGCCGAAAAGTCGGCTCGGCTCATACGACTGCCTTCGCATAAAGTTGTAGCACAGCATCGGTGTGCGTCCAACTCCGGCACGAGTGCAGAATGTGGCTCCTCTATTTCCAATTGGAAGGCACGCTCGTACTTATGCTTTCTCGTCATCCTGCAGATTGTGGAGGCCTTACTGCAGAGCAGGTTCATGTTTCGGAATCTCACCACAACCTGCAGGGCTGCCTCTGACCAGTCGTAAGGCACACCTGGGCAGCTCTGCAGACGTATAAAGCTGACAGCTCGGCACTTCTCGCTCGAGAGCAGCCAGAAGGTCAACCCTACCAAGTATAAAAGCCCGGACAACCATGGCGTCCATTACCGGTCACCTCTTCGCCATAACGGGAGCCGCGTCAGGCATCGGTCGTGCGACCGCAGAACTGCTGGCAAAAGGGGGCGCCTTGCTGTCCCTGTCAGACATGGATGGAGAAGCCGTGCAACGCTTCGCGAAAAGCATGACGGATAACGGCGTTCCTGTCATTTCGAAGGCTGTCGACGTGCGAAATAGGGAAGAAGTTGAAACATGGATCGCTGAGACAGTCGAGCATTATGGACGCCCGCTTGACGGTAAGTGGACAACTATTGGAAGAATCTGAGACTCAACCCCATCATTTGAACGCAAGATGGAAAATGACATCTCATAGGCGCTGCAAATTTTGCGGGCATCTCAGGCTGTCTAGGTGCCGTACGAGAACACAACCCTGCAGACTACGAAGCAGTTTTTGCCGTCAACGTCCAGGGTACATTCAACTGCATGGCGGCGGAGCTGCGCAACATGCGCGTTGCAAAAGGGGGGGTCGGCGGTGGCTCTATCGTAAATGCAGGGTCGGTGGCTGGCATCGTCGGAAAGCCTCACACCAGCATATACTGCGCAAGCAAATTTGCTGTTATCGGCATCACGAAAGCAGCGGCCGCCGAAGAGGCTGCTTCGGGGATCAGGATCAATGCGGTCGCCCCGTAAGTACTCACATCCTCTTTGCTGTCCCCGAGGCTGCAGATTTCAGAAGCTTTTTCCACAATGTCTGTACAATCCCGCTTCTATCTCGGCTCACTTTCCACTTACGCCTCGTTCCCCCCGATCTGGACATTCTATGCTTTTGCTGGCTGTTTCCGAGCCTGCATAAGCCACAAGAACGGCACTACTGACCTGTCTCAAACCACAGCGGCTACGTAGATACGCCACTGATGCACAAACTCGATGCGCAACTCGGCTTCCAATTGCCGCACGAGGCCGTTCTCGGCCGGCGTGGAAAAGCTGATGAAGTGGCTAAGACAGTCCGATTCCTACTTTCGAGCGATAGCAGTTACACAACGGGCTCGGTGTATCAGGTTGATGGTGGGATGATATGTTGATGAGTGCGAGAAAAGATTGCTTGCCGTAGCAACGGCTGTCACTGCTTCATGTATCTCGGAACGGGCACTTTACAAGAATTTGAGGATTTCTTTTATTTACATGGTGATGTGTGAATTCGAGAAAGCAAAATGATCGTCAACGGGAGTAGACTATGTATTTAGTGGCAGCTGCAATGTGAGTTAGATTATGGGCCGTATGCGTGAGCGAGAAATGATCATGATAGCAAAATGCAAGTCTCGTCGACTTCATTGTGGTATGGTTCTGACAAGAGGGCGTAGTGTACGGACATACACAAAGCGGCCATTCCAAACGCTGAGCTCGACATCACCCGACTTCACAGCTTCCTCAGCACCTTTTCGCGATCGGGGTCGCGTGGCATAAGAACGTGAACCCTCTCAAGCTCCGCATCCTGGTTCGATCCCTTGCTCTCTAATCGGTCCTGATAATCCCACCCATTATCCCTGATCGAAGCAGAGTCACCTCTGTCACTTCCTCGTCGTCCACGAACATGATCTGCGAGCGCTTGACTAGCTCCGAGAAACCAAGGAATTTTTCCATGGGGCTTGACTAGAATACGTATCAGTGACCATGAATAGCCCAGAACCATTGCGAAGTCCTTACTGGTCCAGTACTCGCGTTGGTCTTCATCTTCAGGCACGATTCGACCGCAAGTGAGGAGTTTGGTGAGGTATATCATGCCGTTCAGAGCCGTGTACACCATCAAACCCGCAATCAGACCGTCTGGGGGTGAATACGAAGTTAGTGTCTGTCTCACATGCAATTCGTACATATATACTTACATGCTGCGCTGTAACCGAAGGGGATGAACATAACGGTCACGAAAGCTGGAACTGCGTCTCCAATGTAGCGCCAGTTGATGCTGGTGATCTGACGCATCATCAAGCAGCCAACCTAGATGCGCGTTAGAGAAGCTGATGGGACGTCTGGCAGCAACTCACAAGAACAAGAGTACACCCAGTCGCCCAGGGTGGAATCGATGCAAAGATGGGCGCGAAGAACATGGAGATGAAAAAGCAAACACCACAAGTCATGGCTGTGAGACCAGTCTTGCCGCCTTCTGCGATTCCAGCCCCAGATTCGATGACTGCAGTAATTCACGAGGTCAGTAGATGTATCACGGAGAAGCTTCGCGGGACTTACACGCTGTGACCGGCGACGTGCCAAGTAGAGAGCCGAAAGAGATACAAAATGCGTCGGTGCAGTAGGCAAGCGTCGATCGAGGGAAGTCTCCGGACTCGGGGTCTACCACGCCCGAGAAGCGGGCCATACTGTAGAGCGTAGCTGTACAGTCGATAATGTCGACGTAAAGGAATGTGAGCAAAGCCATTGCGAAGTGCCCGGGTTGCTTAGTGATGTTCCAATCAAGGACGTTGAGCGTGTGGTTGATGGGATGAAAGCCGACTACCTTCTTAAAAAAGTCGAATCTCTTGTTCCCAAGATCATCATCAGAAAAGTATGTAAACTCCGTGTTTCGCCTATGCTGGTCAATCGATGTGCATGTCGCGGGTGTTCTCAGCTCACTTACGGCCACGAAATGATCGACACTAAGAGTATTCCCACGATCATTGCACTCTTGACTTTGTATGCCATGAGGTAAGCCGTCAGAATACCGCCAGCCATGATACCGAGCCACATCTAGATATCTTGATCAGCTCTGGTATCACAAGGCAGATTCATGTTGTGCATGGCTTACCGTGGGCGAGGTCATCTTGTGACCTTTGCATACACCAAAATCATCAACATACTTCTGAGGACAGCCCGCCACCTCGAGAATGGTTTCCCTAGCTCCACTGACAGCACCAATACCCGAGGAGCGACTGAGCCCGATTAGTGCAAGGAACAGCCCAATACCACAAGCGGCGGCAACCTTGAGCGAGACCGGAATGATCTTCACAAGCCATTGCCTCATGCCAATGAGCGACAGGAAAATGAAGATGAAGCCCTCAATGAACACCGCTGTCAACGCCAGGTTATACGATATGATACCGTCGCCGTTCTTCCCTACAATTTGGTATGCGAAGTAAGCGTTGAGTCCCATTCCTGGCCCGAGTGCGACAGGCATATTGGTGAGGAAGCCGAAGAGGACGGAGGAGAAGCCTGCGACGGCTGCGGTAGCTGTGATCAGAGAGCGGTTGAGGTCTAGTGTCTCGTTAGCTAGTCTTCAATAACAAATTGAAACTCATACCTTGCTTGCACAGCGCATACTCATCGAAAGCCAAAGTGTTCTCCTGGGTACAGAATCTGTCTACGGTGCTACGACAAACACAGTTTCCACCTGTATCAGCCAGAATGCGCGCCTACGATGTTAAGTTGGGATTCCATTGTATATATTGAGCATCTTACATTGACTGCAATGATGTATGACATAGTTGCGAAGGTCGTCAAACCGGCCCGAAGTTCAGCAGTCATCTTAGTGTTTCTGATTTCCTTGTCCTACAACTCGCTCTTAGTATACCATCAAACGAATAGTGAATTTCTCTACTTACATGCCCAGAGCCCTCGAGGCGAAATATGCGACCAAATGTGGATGATCCAACATAATTGTCGAAGGCTTTGATCCGACTGTGAATGCTCTCCATATTGGCCACCTGGGTCAGAGTACTCCAGAAATTCAGGTGAGACGAAATTCAAAAATGTGACAGCAGAATCGTACAGCAGATCGCCGCCTATACGTCTCTCAAGGGTGCGATGCGAAAAACGAGCATTTGCTAGTCGTAGGAAGGGTCAAATCACCATGTAGCTGGACAGTGATGCTGCAAGACTTCAAACCAAGCGCAGTAGATGGTCGAGATTGTGACGAAGGGGTCAAGATCACGAAGAAACGCGTCTCTCGAACAAGCTGCAGGTACAGAGCTACGGCAGATAGGAAACGAATGATGGCAAGACGAGACGCCCTAGAGCTGTCAACCAGCGGTGACAGCATGGATGCTGGAGCAGGCGGAACAAATGCACCAAGCATCTCCACAACGGAAAAGCGTTGTCGTGCAAGTCAAAGTTTGTGGGTTGTACTCGACGACGACTGGGGCGGAAGGTACAGGTGGTGCTATGCTGGCTTGCGAAAACGAGCCAGGGCGGATGCGCTAACGACAATACTTCGCACCCGACCAGCAGATCATGGTATCTCTAGCGACCCTGGTCGCCGCCTGCGACGACAAACCTTGCTTACATCTGCAATCTTCACCTTACACCCTACCGGTGGCATTGGCGATTCTGTCTCTGTGGGCAGCTCAGTCCCAAACCCAATATTTGTGGGTAGCTGGTCTGATCATGGAGTATTTGAAGCACCTGACCGCCAAATGGATTTGGACTTTTCGTCGCGAAGAATGCAGCCAGAGGAGACTCGACCCGCCCTAGGACCTGCCGTGCCTGTGGTGGTACGACCCCAGCTTTTCTTCTTCGGTCATGCTGATGTAGCTTGCGTCGGTGTGCACGCGCACTCCACGCGAGAACCTGAGAATTCGGCCTGCTCACTGAGCACCAACAGACCCATTCGCGGTAGACCATAGCACGGCAGCGCACAATCAGGGCAGGCTTATCCATCAACTTGGGAAGTCTCCCTCGAAGCTCAAGCCAGCAAGCCACGGCCGGAACTGTACGACGGCAATGCTCAGATGCTGCTGGAACTAGAGGCGTTGCGCAAGTCGTACTAGCGGCTGCAACAGTATCTCCCTAGATCCCGGATGGCGTCTGACCATGTTCCAGAGGCTTTGAGTACATGCTACTGGCTAATCTCGAGGAACTTTGCTTTATTCATTCGACGCCGTGGTTGGAAACCGGCTTTAGTCATTCTCGCTCTCCACCCACAGTGAGCGACCATGTTCTCTGCTGACCTATCTTGGACGGAGCCAAATGTGGAGAAGGTAGGTGAGCGGCGAGAACGTAAGGCCAGAGAGCGTTCAAGCACTGCTGGCTCCATCAAGACTACTTCAAGCTCAAGAAGTTCGATCTCCGCGGACCGCGAACTCTGGTGGACGTCTGGCCTCAAGAGGGCCAAAGGGCTTCAGTCGAGCGTCCTCCGTCCTTCCTCGAACCGCAGTACCAACTCGCAGCGACATCCTCAATATGCGCAGAAGAACCTGCATCTGGAACTCCCACAAGGTCTGAAAGATCCGACGTTGCAGCCATCGTGGACGTACGCAACAACACTTTCGCCTACTCTACCTTCAGGAGCTCCCTTCGATCTACCGGTCCACGAGGTCCCAGAACTGGAAGGCGACTCATCTTCTCGACGCACTACTTCAACATCGACCGACACACGCTTTTCGCGTGAGCAGATCATTGGAGCATGTGGCGAAGATCCTCATCTCATAGCTGTCGCGGAAGAATGCCATTGGGAAATGCAAACGCCCCCAAGGACCGACACCTCTCACGGGAAAAGCTCAGGCAAAAGGAGTTTTACCACGCCTGCGAGCATCCAGTATGGAAAGGCGGGCTCGCCAGCTACTGAGCACGATGATGTACACTCGATACCCAGCCCCAGTGAAAGAAGCTGGCACAAGAGGTATAGTCCGATACCCACCGTTCGAGACATCGAGCTAACAACAAACAGACAACCGTGTCCGACCATGATCGATGGCACTCTCAGCGCCGAGGCTCTGAAGTTGCATGGTGCTACTGGAGACACAACAGCCGCGCAAGATGTTACGGTAACCGCCCGCCAGGACTCGAGATCCTGTCCACCACTCTCACAATGGCAATCTCTGTCGCCTCGTGGCATCCCCAAAGGAGTCCAACTCGCACCAAAACCAGCGGCCGGTGAGGTTGCAGTCGCCCACAGTAGCACCATGGAACTGACTCGGTTCCAACGTTTCATACGTCGGATGGAGAGCGCTGGCCCACGCGTTGTGCTGGACAGACTGAAGGAAGAGTGGCAGGCAGGTGAAGAGATGGACGAGGAGGTAAGTTCCAAAGAAGAAAATCTAGTGAGACAATATCTAACTTTGGCGCAGCTGGCGCTCGAAAAGCAACTCTGGCTTCTAACAGGTTTCCAAATGCAGCATCCTCGGGTCGTACCGAAACCGATGTGTGCGACGGGCAGGATCCTGGAGCTGTACGGCAATCTCTGTAAGTCGATGCCGTGCCATTTGAGCCACCATGTTGTGCTTCGTCTAACCTTCCACCAGCCGAAGTGTTTCAGATGTCCGCGATGCATCCACACCAAACGGTTCATTTTCTTACAAACAAGGCGCAACGACCGGTCACCCTGCCTGCTAATGTGTCGTATCTCACGGCCCGGGACTGCGGCGCCGTCCCTTTACCGTATCCCGAGGACTACTTTTCCCATATCAGAGCTTCTACGCTGCCGTCGCTGGTGCCCTCATCCAAGTTGCCTGAGATGTTTCGCGAATGCTACAAACTGCTCGCCCGCGGTGGCGTCTTCGAGGTCAGAGTCATGGATGCCGGACCACTGCGCAAGACAGCTGGTCCGCTCTTGCGAATGTGGATCGACGATCGGATCTCGACAAATCTGGAAAAGACGTTTCGCTGTTCCAAGCCGTGCTTGCTGGTTCCCAGCTGGCTGACGGATGTCGGATTCGACGTCACAGAGTCTGAGGGCCTAGACTTCACCTTGCCTTGTGCTGTCGATGCGCGCTCAATAGACGTTGATGAAGAGTTGTGTTCTGTCATCGGAAGATCTCTATGGAGAGACATATGGGGTGGCTTTGTTGATGAAGTACCTGGCGAGCCGAAGTGGTTCTGGGAGGACGAAAGCATTATGGACGAATGCCTTGAGCGGCGCACTGTGTTTGAGTGCCGGACGCTACTTGCTTACAAGCGGTGATCAACGTGGTTGTTGAGCAGTCGGCACCATGGCTCTTTGTACGATTTGATGTGGCTATACCTACTCATTGAGATACCCAATATGCGCTATGTATATCACGTACCGCTATAATGATGTGGCATCTTTTCATGCAAACGAAGAAGTCCACGCCTTGATGCGAGAACTCAAATATCACACTTCTCGCTCAACAATTCCTGGCATAAAACACGTAGTTGTTTGGCCCACTCCCACGTGATTTCGCGATGTCGGCAACTCTAACCCGCCTGTGTTTCCACCCCAGGGCCAGCTCCAATACGTCCGTGCGTACTCCGTTTCAGCTGCAGGTTCACAACGCCCTGTCGCTCCAAAATGCAGAGCAGGTCGGCACTTCCGAACACCTCTCAGCTCGCCACAGGCCTCGCAACTTCAGCCATTCCGCCCTGACACCTCGTCGCCCTATACCATCGTACCACCTACACATACCTAGCCTGGATACGCAAGCGCGTCAGCATCACTATGTCGTTCCTGAACAAAATCGGGACCAAGATTGCGCTCCAGAAGGCTGGGCTGGGCAATATATCCCTGCCAAAAGACAACCCTTTCGGCGGTGGCAATGCAACGGAAGGCGGACAAGGCGGTGGCATCAGCAACCCGTTCGCCAACATGCAATGGCCGCCCAAAGCCCTCGCCTCATGGCAAGCCCCTCCACAACCACGAACACCAGTGCGAGAGCCACCCATCATCGGCGAGCGAGCACAATCGAATCCAAAGCTCAAGTTCCCTGCTGTAGACGCCAGACCAGTCGTCGTCTTGTTCCTGCGATACTGCGGCTGTCCCTGTAAGTGTCTAGCCCTACGTACTTAGTGTCAAGCGAATATCAACTGATAGATGCATACGTAGTCACTGAGAAGCTCTTCATCTCCCTGCGCAGCCTAGCCAACCGCTACACCTCGATCCACTTCATCGCCGTCTCGCACTGCACACAACAAGCCACGGATGAGTGGCTGCGCAAAGTCGGCGGCTCATGGAACGTAGACATGATTGTCGACCAGAATCGCGATCTGTATGCGCTGTGGGGGCTCGGCATGTCCAACTGGGGACACTTACTGAATCCGAGGAATGGGTACAATCAGGTCTTGCTGGGCAAGAATGAGGGTGTGTGGGGTCAGCCGGTGGGTGAGGGGGGGAACAGGTGGCAGACTGGGGGCGCGTTTGCGGTGGATGAGAGGGGTGTGGTTAAGTGGGGTGGGGCGATGAAGAGTGTGGATGAAGGGATGGATTTCGAGGCTGCTTGCAAGGCTGTGGCACGATGAGATTGATTCGACAGAATGAGTATCTTCCGATTCAGATTGAAATTCTTGTGTCATAACGCCTAGTGCAGATATGCTTGAAGCAGGTACGTGACTGAGGTCGACAGAAAAGATATGGTTCCATGCCATTATTCAATATCTAACAAGAACTCCGAAAGTGGTCAAGGGTCTCTACTCTTCACTGCTCTTTCTTCACCTGCTTCTCTCCTTGCGGCACAAATCTCTTCCTTACAGCCTTGACCATCTGATTAAACCAAAAGAAATTCAGTAGACTCAACGCCGTGTTTCCGACCAGATACACGGTCACAAGCCACATCGGCAAGTCACCAATCTCGCACCCAGGTCCACTCAAGCTACTAGCATTACCATCGCACTTGCCGTCATCCAGCAAGGAGGCCACCGGACTAAGTGCAGAAGTCGTCAAGGCCTTGTAGATATCGGAGTATATCAGAATCGACGAGTACGTGCCCCACACAATACGGCAGCCGAAGAAAGTGACAAGCAAAGCAATGCCGTTGTACAACTGCAGTCTAGAGCCAGTCATGTTTAGTTTGTCGCAGAACCAATGTATGTTGAGGAAGGGCGTTGAGAGCTCGTAGAGTACGAAAGAGAGACCATAGTAGTTGCCGAAAGGTTTCTGGATCGCCGTTAGTTTGCTCTTCTGAACATGGATTTTGAAGACTTACAAAACCAATGCAGGTCACTGCTAGAGCGCCAATGGCATGTACTAATGAGCTTACACCAGCTATCGACATATACTGCAGGGAGATTTGGAGGTCCCAGAGGAAGTAACCTGCTGCAAATCCTTGGACCTGCAGAAGATTGTGTTGGTTATTCTCGCGAGAAGTTGCAAAGGGGTTACACTTACCATGCCAGTTGCCGGAGTATAACCCCACAGTCTACCCCGCCAATCCATCTCATGCCTCTGCTCATCCTTGAAGATGACCCAAAGCGCAGCCGTATTGATGAAGAGCGCTTGGATCATGGACACCCAGTGAATGTCCCAGTTGATTCGCGTGCGCTTGTTGAAGCCACGATACACCTGCGGACAGACAAGCCGTGATACAGCTGGAGACACCACATGTAATATGAAGTGGTAGCCAAGAAACCCTGCCAAGACTTCATGGACGTGGTAAGGGAGAGTAGTCAAACCCAGCTTCTCTGTGAATGGTTTGCTGAGTTGCACCAGTATGGACGGTGAAGGAATTGGGTCCCTCATTTCAGGTCTCAGTATGCGATTTGCTAAGGCCATGATGTTAGTATGGAGAAGGAGAAACGTAGGGTGAATGGTGAAAATACCGCTTATGTTTCTGTCTGCATCGTCAGCAGTCTTTATAAGACTCTGTTAGGATTCTGTAAAGGGGCTGTGTGCCGTGTGATCTGTCAGAGATGCAGATTGTTCCTACACCGAGTGCTTCGGCAGTCCACTATGCCGCCGAGGCTCGATGGCTAGCCCGTACAAGCACGGCCAAGATCGATGTGTGCCCGCTTGTTCCTGCCAAGTAACGCAGGGAAAGCGCCTGGCCTAGCACATCCCGCTTGCATCATTCTGCGTCTCTGCGTCGTGAACCTCAATCCACCACAACAACACGATTCACTACACGTGCTCATACACCACCACTGCCTTACGGTACGACTCTCAAGCTCGCTACATCCCGCCCTAGCGCTGTGTAGGTCTCATCCGCGCCCTCGAAATGGCGTCACATGAAGGCTTGCACCTTCGAGAGAAGACTAACGAGGATGTCTGATGTAGCCGCCTCGAGCAGCTCTCCGTAGGCATCGCTCGACGAGCCTTGATATCACCTCGCTTTCACCAAGCTTCCATCGGCCACGGAGAAACCCAGCTACCGACCACGCGTGACTTGCGCGTTGCCTACCCGCAAACCGCCTCACTTTCTGCCCAGCAACGAAGCTCCAACTTTCGTTGGCAACAACACTGTCGCGACTACAGTATCTTGCTGCACGCTAAAGAGTCGCAAACTATCTTGGAGGCCTTTGAAGTTTTCGGCCAAGTGGACGCAGATTTTGCGCAGAACAATCTGGAAGCCTCGCCTTCCTGAGGTTGAACATCCGTGTCGGGCAACGCCAGCCAGCCTGCAGCCACATTGCGACGTTCTCCTCACCGTGATATAATCATTCACTTTCACTAGATACAATGGCTTCTGCGAACGACAAGTCAGATAAGGACCGCGAGGTGGATGACTTCATGACCGAAAGTGGCGGTCGCATGTACGAGCCTTCAGCAGACGATGCTGTCAGTGAGCATCAGAACAAAAAGCGCAAGAATGCCAACAATCCAGAGGTACGCAAATCAGTTCACTTTATATCAATCAAAAGCTGACCAAATCAGGCATCCAAGAAGACCAAGGTTCAAGAGAATCGCGCCGTCTACGTTACGAACCTGCCCCGCAACACCAACGAAAACGAGATCGACGAGGTCTTCTCCAAGTACGGCATCATCGACCAGGGCGCGGATGGCAACAAGCGTATCAAGATGTACAAGGATGACGAGGGCAACTTCAACGGCGAAGCATTAATCGTCTTCTTCAAGGCGGCTTCCATCCCTCTTGCGATACAGATGCTGGACGACTACTGGTTCAGGATCGAAGAGCAGAACAACGGCACCATCCGCGTAAAGGAAGCTGACTTTTCGTACAAGCGTAATAAGGACGCAGATACAATCGTCTCGAAGATGACGCGAAAGGACAAGAAGACCTCGGAGCGCAATCGTGCTGAGCTGAACCGGTACGTACATCACCTACCACTATCCAGGATGTCACTAACTCCTGGCTAGCAAGCTGGCCGAGTGGTCCGACAACGAAGAAGAAGTCAAAGAGACATTCGCGCCCAAGAAGAACAAGTGGGCCAAGGTCTGCATCGTCAAGCACGCTTTCACGCGCGCCGAGCTCGACGAGGACATAGACGCCTACATTGACATCAAGGAGGACATGCGCGAGGAGGCAGAGGAGCACGGCGAAGTCACCAATGTCACGCTGTTTGACAAGGAGGACGACGGTGTCCTTACGATACGCTTCAAGGAGTTTGAAGCTGCTGAGAAGTTCCAGAAGGCTTGCAATGGCAGGAAATTTGCGCGCCGCACGCTCGAGGTCACGATTGCGGATGATCGTCCGAAGTTCAAGAAGAGTGCAAAGGCGGAGGAGCAGGATAGTTCGGATGAGGAGAGGCTAGAGAAGGTTGCTGGGAAGTGAGGATACCGTGGGATCGATGGTCTGGTAAGGAGACCTGATACCCGTTGATTCGCAGACATCATTTGGAAGATCTCGGATGTTCCTCGTTGGACCGCGATAATTAGTGAATACAATTTTTGAATACTTACAATTCGGGCCGTTGCTGCTAGAACATCTTCGACTTCACACGCGAGAGGGCTGCATTGTCTAATGAACTGTATTTTCATGGAATTCTTACTGCACTATGCACGCTGAACAGTTAAAGGAAATGAAAGAAAATGCTAATAATGCAATGCAAGGCGCTCAACTAGGGCAAATAGGGTATCGAAACAGCACACACACACATCCACACACGCCTACAACTCCAGCCCCTCCTGCACACTCCCCTCCTCTTCTTCCACCGCACCAAAGACCTGCTTGATCTCATGCGGATCCATGGTGCCTACAAATGCGCGCCGCACAAAAGTATACCACTCGCGCGAAGCTTTGCGGTGCTTTTTTCCCTTGTGGTGCTTCTTCTTTTTCTTCTTGTGTTTCTTGCCCGTGGCATCAACTTCATCTGTCTCTTCATCATCTATGTCTTCGTCGTCGGCTTGGACGTCAGCTGCTTTCCCGCCCTTCGCCCCAATTCTGCGCGCATACTCAACCCAGCGCCTGACCGTAAGATCAGGAAACCCTTTATCCTTGCGCGTATCATATTCGACCTCGTACGCGAATTCATTCGGGTGCGGTTCCGGGCGTGGCTGCTTGCCCTGGTGTTTACCGTGCTTGCCTTCTTTCCAGCCCGCGGTATCGATTTCGCCCGTGGACGTTACGTTTAGGCCGAATATCGTCGTCGGGGAATGTGCGTTTGGCGTTGAAGGGTGTGCGGCGTCGGATTCGAGAAAGTCGTTGTTGATGCGCGTTAGGTTGGCGAAGTATTGTGTGTAGCGGGTCCAGGTGAAGAGTTGGGGTGAGTATGCGGGGCCTGGGGGCGAGGATTTTGAGGGGCCGGAGGGGATTGTGAATTTGTATTTCCGGGGGCCTTTGGATTTGTGGTTCTTTTTGTGTTTCTTCTTGGAGGTTTCGACGTCTTGGAGGTAGGCGGCGTAGTTGTCGTCGTCGTCCTCGGTACTGAGGGGTATTTGTGTGGATGGGTAGGAAGAGGGTGTTGATGCGCTGAAGGCGGAGGGTAGGAGCATGTCTTCTAGGCTGGAGATGTTGTACTCGATGATGCGTAGGGTAGGGAAGTAATTTGGAACCACGCTGGGCGCGACGTGAGTGACGCTGTATCGCTCGGCGAACTTGCCGCCAATCTCCTCCAGGTACTTCTTCCTGTCGCTCTTGTCAGGCTTCCCTGGCTTCGGACGCTGCAGCAACGTTGCTATAAGCGACTGGAAGATCGATAGCTCTTCGTCGTCGTCGTCGTCGTCTGACTCTGAATGCGACTTCGCATTGGACTTCGTCGGTGGTGCAGGAAGCTGGGCCCACGCCTCTCGCAGGTCGCGCAGGTAGTCCGACGCCGAAGCAACCGTGACTTCGCCATCCTCATACAGTTCAATCTTGCCCGCCTCCTCACTGCGGCTCATTGCACCGCTGGAACTAGACATCCTGCCCCTCTCGGCGTCCTTGCTGATCTCGTTGAAGTCCTGCAGCATGAAGTGGTCGATATTCATGTGTCCATACAAGCCACCCACAATAACGTCTCGGAACTGTCGCTCCCAGAGTGTGTATTTCTGCCAGCACGTCTCGTCCCAGCTCGATTTGCTGTCCACGCGCGCAGGAGGTACGTGGCCCATGAGGATGGCTTTCATGCCGCGGTCGCGCAGGATCTGGAGCTGGATGCGCAGCCATTCCATGTGTTCGTAGCCTGGCTCGTGTTTGTTCGCGCAGCCGTCGACGGCTGAGTTTGAGGAGAAGAAGAATCTATGAAGATCATGATCAGCTGTCGAATCGAGTTCCCATGTATGGCAGTGGCTTACATGGTGTTCAGACTGATTACTGCCAGTTTCCTGGGTATCACTTCAACGGTGAACCACCCACCCTGCTGGAACTGATGCCTCTGCTCTTCCGGTATGATGCCCCTCCATATGTCCAAGTACTTGTTCGTCCAGCGATTCGGTCCTTGGAGGAAGATATTGTGCGGCATGACATCGTTGTTGCCAAACGTCGGAACCACAGGTATCTTCCACTCGTGCACGTCGCCATGCTTATCTTCGTCCGAGCCAAAGACTTCCGCGAACTTCGACACTATGTATTCATTCTGCTTGATGACCTGCCCCGGCGTCCGTGGCAGCGCCTCATCGTTGTCGTGTCGCGCCGAGTCGCCCGTCCATATCACAAAGTCGACGTCGTTCCTGATGTTGTCGTTTATCCACTGGAACGTCTGATTAACGAGGGAGTACGGCGAGTCGCACGCAGATGTCTCAGCGCCATACACGCCTGCGGGCCCGCGCTGGCGATGACATGCCGCCTCCTCCGCCGTGCTCGAGTACGTCTTATAGTACGGATCCGGGTGCAAATCTAGGTTTCTGCCATCAGCACAATAGATTGTTATCGCAATACCACGGCGCCCATACCGGTAATATGCAGGAACTTCCCAGTTAGCCGGCGGCCCTCCGCTCTGGTACTCGCTGCAGATCGCGGGGGCGCTCCATAGACGCTCCCCGCCCAAATAAGCAACCCGCATATCAGTGCATCGTTTCGCAACATGACGAGTTGGAGGTAGACATGTGCAGAGTAGCGATGGTCTGCGGTGTGGGAATCCGCAGGTAAGTATACATGCGCGCATCCGCACACCGTGATGGCGACGTCAAAGCCAGCAAGGCCACCTGAATGGAACGTGCGATTAAGAGTCCTTGTGATTGGACGGTCACACCGCGACTTGCTCCACACCTGCACACCCACACCGCGTCCTTGGACGATCAGATGGCGCTTTATTCTCCAGGCAGTCGCTCGTGTGACTAGAGCATTGTGTATCTCGCACCCACGGCTCTGGGTTCTCAAGAGTCCTGGAGGGGCAAGGACAGGCACCAAGCTGCGGCATTTATCAATTCCCCGCGACCTGGACAAAGAAAGCGTGTGCCACAGAGATTCGACTACATTTAGGTCCATGAGCTCGTGTGACGCCCACAAGTCATTCGAAAAGAGTAGTCAAGCACGTGCTCAGCTAGCGGATGAAACCGATAGGTATGTAGCTTCTTCATTGTCATCTATAGCATGTCATGCTGAGTCTACACACCTGTACCCGATGATAGTACACCGCGTTTCCTCTCACAGAGCATTTCTCCGACTGACTTGAACAACAACACCGCCGGAATCTGGTCCGGTTTCATGCGCCGCCCTGTGCAAACTTGATAAGAACAAACACCATTTGACTACACCGTGATCGTCGCGCGATCTATGCAATTCAAGAAAATGTGAAGAATAAGCAATCCATCCCCGGGACTAGCCATGTAAAAGAGTAGTCCAAATGAGCCCAAACACCAACGCTATGCCAGCACAAAATGTCCCCTGTATGCCACCATGAAATCGAAAAGCGCCTGTATGATGCGAAGATATGTGATAGGTGTGGTATCCGCCGTTACTCCTCAGGCCCCGTTTACCTGGCCGTTCGTTGCCTGCACGCTTGACGTCGGCTTGCCGTTCATCTCGGACTGCAACATCTTCTGGTACATGCCCTTGATGGCAGGGACAGTAACGCTCTGACGAGGCCAGTAGTTGTTAACCGTGAACGACCTGTTCGCTGTTAGTTTCTGTATGATTCGAAGAAAGAGGTAAAACTCACCACAAACGCTCCTCCAGCTCACCGTTGTCGCGAGTCTCGGCGCGGATGTAGTTGCCAATGGCAATCAACTCGACCTTGAGAATCTTGACCATCGCCTCCTTCTGTGGATAATTCTTGGGTGTAGCCTTTTTAAGGCGACTAAGATTGTCACGCACAGGTCGAAGTCTACGCTCGATGAAGTCGTCAGGCTTCTTCTCTTTGGGTTTCGGGGTCGTCTCAACGCTGCGTGCGTGGGCCGGCTGCTGGTTGTGGGAACGTGGTCGATCCTCAGAGTTGCGATGTTTATCATCTTTGGGTCGTTGTCGCTCGACCTCGCCGCTGGTCTTGCGGCGAATCTCTGGGGTGTCGTTGCGATCAGACTGTTGCGGGCGACGGTCAGTGCTTGCCCGGTCTTGGCGATAGTCTTGACGATGGTCCTTGCGATGGTCCGAAGGTCTGTACTGGTCGCTGTGCCTGGAACGATTATGATCACCACGGTCATACTGGCGGCTGTCAGACCGGGAGTCCGCGTGTCGACCATCGCCGTTGCTGTGTGATCGCTGCGCCGATCGGTCTGTCTCACGTGAAACAACCTTGCGCGCCTGGCTGGTTGGTGCCGGGCTAGCAGAGACACTTGAAGCCTTGTTTTGCTGGCGTGCGAGGTTGAGCTGGTGTTTCTTGTTGTTCCGATGGTGGTTCTCCATAAGACGCTTCGCATTCGGATCAATACCAGCCTTGTCCTTCAGTACAGTCAGAAGATAATTCGATCGTCGTACCAAGTGGACTGCGCCGGGCGACTTGGCATTCTTCTCTTCGGCCTTGTTGCGCTCTTCTTTCTTGTCGACCCGGTGTTCTTCGAGATAGAACTTTTCGGTCAAGCCGAGATCTGCATCATTACGTATTTGCACCCATGCACCGTAGCCGTGGCGGAGGATTCCAATGCAGAGCATGCCGTCTTCTCGAGCTCCCCAGGGACATGAGTAGTTGGCAGGCTTGATGGCATCTGCAATGCGAAAATTGCGCCAGTCGGCAACAGCATCGGTGGCCTCCTTCAGAATTCGCATTTCGATAGGTCGGTCGATGATCGTCTCGGCGTTTAGCTTCTTCACGGAGCCAAAATCGAACAACACAGCTTTCTTGTCCTTCTTGGTGATCACGCGATTCGCCTCTGCCTCCAGATTCTTGAGCCGCGTCTGCTCTTGCTTGACGAGGTCCTGGCTCTTTGTGACGATTTCGTTGAGCGTGGCCTTGACCACATCCATGTCACGGCCAGTCAACTTCGCCGCTCGGAGCATTTCGTCACCACGTTCCTCGATCGAGCCGTAGCGTTCCCAAGCCTTGACGAGGTTGCGAGTCTCCTTCGTATTGAGGGGTCGTTTAGGATCGCGTTTGACGTTGTCGTCCTCAGACGGTTCGTCATCATCCACATCGACGTCGCGGGTAGCCTCTAGCGCACGCTTCTTGGCAGCTCGTTGCTCACGTGCGCTTGCGTTTGCTGCGGCAGCTTTGCGCTTGCGAGGAGCACTATCTTCGAGAAGCTTCTGGGTCTCTTCCTCTTCTTTGCGCTGTAGGATCTCTGCCTTGACAACTTCAAGCTCCTCTTTTGGAATGATGTCGTCCCACTCAAGGTCGATCTTGACATCTGTGTACTCAAAGTTCTTGAGGAACTCAGCGCCACCATCGGACGTAAGGCCCGCTGCTTGTTCGGTCTTGTGCTCTTCGGCATTCTCGAGTACGGCGTCAATGTCCAGATCTTCAAGCTTCTTCTGGTTACCAGACTGCTCGAACATCTTCTGACCTCGGCGCTTGAGGATGTTGTTGATGTCATCCGCAGAGTTCGGCTCGGCAGCGACACGGCTCATCTTGTCGTTGAGCTCCTTTTGCTCCCGGTCGGTCACACCGCGTTGAATGGTGATGAACTCAAGCATGCGCTTGTTGCGGGCTCGCTCAAGGATCTCCTCCTCAATAGTGTCCTTCGAAACGAGACGGTAGACGCTGACAGGTTTCTGTTGGCCGATTCGATGAGCGCGTGCCATAGCCTGAAGATCGGCCTGAGGATTCCAATCTGAGTCGAAGAGGACAACAGTGTCGGCAGTCATCAAGTTGATACCGAGACCTCCTGCACGAGTTGAAAGAAGGAAGCAGTAATCGTCACTTCCAGGAGCGTTAAAATGGTCGATAGCAATCCTCCTGTCGCTGGCGGGCACGGTGCCGTCAAGACGCTGGTAGGTGTAGTTCCGAAGCTTGAGGTAGTCAGTGAGAATGTCCAGCATGTGCACCATCTGACTGAAGATGAGCACGCGATGGCCGTCAGCCTTCAGCTTCGTGAGGAGGCGATCGAGTAGCATCATCTTTCCACTGGTGGTGATGAGGGCCTTCAGGGTCTCGTCCTTGGTGGCGTTCTCTTTCAAGAATCTGGCTTCGGCGTTGGGAAAGAGCAGGGCGTGGTTGCTGGCTTTCTTCAGCTCCATGACGATGTTCAACAGAGACTGCTTATGGCCGGATCCACCCTCATTAAGCGCTTCGTAGTTCCTAGTGAGAATGTTCTTGTAGTATTCGAGTTGAATGTCGGACAACTCAACGCGCAGGATTTTTTCTGACTTTGGAGGCAGATCATTCTCAACCTTTTCCTTCGTACGACGGATCATGTAGGGCTGGATAGCGTCGCTTAGTTCTGCCAGCTTGTGGCTGGCGTCCTCGGATCCAAGGTCAACCTCTTCATCCATGACAATCTTCCCGGGCATCAGGAAGTCCATCAATGCAGAGAGTTCTCCAAGCGTGTTTTGGATTGGAGTGCCGGTAATGAGCAGGCGACTTGGCGCATTGAACTGTAGCAGCCGCTCGTAGAGCTGAGACTCGCGATTCTTCAGGCGGTGAGCCTCGTCAACAGCGAGGAACTGCCACTTGATACTGGAGAGAAACTGCCAGTCCGCTAGGACATACTCGTAGGTCGTCAGCAGCACGTTGAACTTGATTTTCTTTGGGTTGCCGTCAACAAGCAGCTCCTTGTCGCGGATGGTGCTTCGTGCGTCTTCTCTGCCCGTATAGATGACATAGTTGACATCCGGTGTCCAGTTGTTAAAAGTATCAGCCCAGGCTGGCATGGTAGACAGAGGGACTACACAAATGAATGGTCCGTCTTGCCGTCGATCGTGTCGCAGCCAGTTCATGAACGAGACCGTCTGTACGGTCTTGCCGAGGCCCATCTCATCAGCCAGAATGACGTTGGTCCCTCTACACCAGTTGTGCGCCAGGAAGTTGACACCCTGAAGCTGGAAAGATCGGAGCTTTCCAAACTTGATGTAGTCGGGTTGTTCGTCTAGCTTGACAAATTTGCGGCGGGTGTTGAGACTCGACTCACGCGCATCGGACGACGGTCGGTTTGACGCGCGATCGAGGAAGCGATCGATCTCGTGTTGTGAGAGGCGGCTGACTAGGGAAGCGGGCTCCCATGTGCAGAACTCGTACGTCAAGCCCTTCCCTGTGGATGGTTAGGTAAGCACAAAAGGGGTAGAGGCAGTCGGTGCTCACATTTGACCATGTACTCAGTTTCGTCCTCGCCATCTCGCGAGTCGATGACTCGCTCCACAACGTGAAAGTCGCGTTGACTCTCACGCTCGGATTCTCGAGCGACCATGTGCTGCTCGAACTCCTCGGGCTCGAACTTCTTGCGGCTGTGGGCAAGCATGTCGATAGAGACAGGACCCTTGTAGTAGTTGTCCAGCTTCCGCCAGCCCTTGTGCGAGGCCGCAGTCGCGTAGTCCTCCCACGTCGAGTGGTAGTGGGCTTTGTCCTGCCATTTGACCTGTTTGTCGCGAGTCAGACATGTGCGTGGTGCATTGCGTTGTCGTGTGGAACGCGCTTACCAAGTACTCAAAGTCCTTCTTCTCTGCGTGAAAGGGATCGAGCTCTGATATACAGATTAGGCTATGTATAAGACTATCACCGGTAGGCTTACCTGTACCCTCTTTGGGCCGGTGGTCGAGAATCTTGTCGATGATGGGACCGGTGTCCTCCTCGGCAACAGCCCAGTGGTTGGGTGTCATGTCATCCTCAGACTCTTCGAACTCGTCCGCCTCATCATCATTGTAGTTCGTCACTTGGGCCGCGCGACGCGCAGAGAAGCGGACCTCGGCTTGTGATGGGGGCAGGCGGCCTTCCGCAATGAGCATCTGGCGCTGGCGTTCCTTCCGGCTCGGGATGTTCTTTTTGGCGTTGACGTAGCCGTCCGACTCCGAGTCAGAGCCCGCGGGCCGGAAGACTGGTGTGGGCTGGTGTGAGGCTTGGACGTTGGGTCAGTACAGCAGAGATGGAATGTTGATGAAGCGGCTCACCTTTGCGCGAGGCTGTGCGCTGGCGCTTACGGGGCTGGTCGGAGCCCGAATCATCGTCTTCGTCGTCACTGTCGACCTGCTATGGGTCAGTAATGATGTACTACAGGGGACTGGACCAACTTACGATGCGACGGTGAGGGCGGGCACGACCCTGGTCAGATGTTAGCACATTTCCGCGCACACCGGACATTCCACGTACGCTGCGACGCAGGCCGTATAGCTCCGGATCCCGCGTCATGTAATCGTCTTTCTCAGAACTGGCCTTGCGCTTGAGGGGTCTCGACGACGACTCCTGGGACGAGACGCTCTGGGCGCGACTGCTCTGTGCCTGCTCAGATGGCGGTGAGTCCGAGTCGTAGTCTGCGTCGGGCTCGCCTTCCGCATCCACATCCCCAGAAGAGTCTGACTGGACCGCCATGGGCTCGTCGTCATCGTCCTCCTCTCCGGGCGCATCAACGTCGGACGATGGCTCTGGTGCGGCGGGCTCTTGGGCGTCGGACAGGTCACTGTCGTCGTGTGGGTGCGGGCTGTGCGGTGTGGCGACCTGCACTGTGAGCGGTGCGGCATGGCCATTTGTGTAGGGCATGGAGGCCTGGCCCGAAGGAGAGGGCATCATGATGGACGCGGCTAGGAGAGATGGTCAGCACGATATTTTGATCATCTGGCGTCCCCAGTGTGCGCGGGCAGGTGCGTTGCGTAGAGCGAAGTTACGCGACTCAGATGAAGCAGAAAGCGAACTGAAGCAGCGGAGAGGGCTTCGGCAATGGGGCAGTGATGGTTGGAGTCCTTGGTTGATGGAAAGTTGATGGAATCGGGCGCCGGAGCGACGGACGCCTGGCGAGGCTCGAGGCAACTGGATATGGCGATAGAAGGCTTGGAGGAGCGTACCAGCTCGCGGTATACAGTCGAGGTACGGGCACGAGACGGGTCGCTGGAGGCGTCGACGCGAGTATGGCGGATGGGAAAGATGGACTGCGAGGCCGGCCACGGAGGAGCGGCAGGCGTGCGAAGATGCAGCAGACCAAAGACGAGTCAGAGAGTGGAAGAGTACTACTTACAGTCCATGTCTGTATACCCCCGCTGCAGGTCGGCGGGTGGGCGAAAAGGGTGGGTGGTGGTGAATGTGCGTGCGGGTGCTTGTTCGTGGAGAAGCGTTAGAGAGAACGACTCTACGAGGTAAGTCCGTGCCTACCACGGTACAGCCGCAGAGCCACAGCAGCCGTCGACCAATCACAGCGCGCCAGATCCGGCAGTCAGCACCGCAGGGCAAACCGTGAATTTACGAAAGGCGCACGTCAGTTTCTCTCTGCCCGTACCCGTACCACGTCTTTCACACTGTGCTGCTGACTCTCTCCTGCCTGCACAGAGTCATTCCTGGCCCTCTGGTTCCCTTCCCTTGTCTGCGCATCGGCCTGCGCACAAACTGCTGGAGCCCGAACCCATCACCTCCAAAATCCAGCGTCTCTCTGCTCTGGCATCTTCAACACCACGTTCGGGTCAATCTAAACCGCCATCATGTCTGACAAGCTCACTCGGTATGGTCCACCTTGCGCTCGCATTCTATTCCCTTTCAGCTAACATTCAACAGTATTGCCATTGTCAACTCGGACAAGGTGCGCACATGCATACCCCACCACCCCTCCACAGCCGTATTTTCGCAGTGCTAACGTGAGGATGTCCGCCACCACAGTGCAAGCCCAAGAAGTGCAGGCAAGAATGCAAGAAGTCGTGCCCTGTCGTGCGCACCGGCAAGCTGTGCATCGAGGTCGACAACACGTCCAAAATCGCCTTCATCTCGGAGCGCCTCTGCATCGGCTGCGGAATCTGCCCCAAGAAATGCCCCTTCGACGCCATCAACATCATCAACTTGCCCACGAACCTCGAGACGCAGGTCACACATCGCTACTCGGCCAACAGCTTCAAGCTGCACAGGCTGCCCATGCCCCGCCCGGGCCAGGTGCTGGGACTCGTCGGCACAAACGGTATCGGCAAGAGCACGGCGCTGAAGATTCTCAGCGGCAAGCTCAAGCCCAATTTGGGGCGCTATGACAACCCGCCTGACTGGGAGGAGATCCTAAAGTACTTCCGTGGTTCCGAGCTACAGAGTAGGACATCCCACGGCACTCGCGACACGCAGCAAGCTAATTCGTTGCAGACTACTTTACCAAGGTCCTCGAAGACAACCTCAAGGCCGTCGTCAAGCCCCAGTATGTCGACCAGATTCCCAAGGCCCTCAAGGGCACCGACCGAACCGTGGGCGCGCTCATCGGCGACAAAGCACAAATGGCCAATCTCGACGAGATGATCGATGAACTGGAGCTGCGCCACATCTTCGACCGTGAGGTCAACCTGCTGTCTGGTGGAGAACTGCAGCGTTTCGCCATCGCGCTGGTCTGCGTTCAGCAGGCCGACGTGTACATGTTCGACGAGCCGTCCTCCTTCCTCGATGTCAAGCAACGTCTGGCCGCTGCCCGTAGGATTCGCTCTCTGCTCCGCCCTGATGACTACGTCATTGTTGTCGAGCACGATCTTTCCGTCCTGGACTACCTTTCCGACTTCATCTGTGTCCTCTACGGAAAGCCTGCTGTCTATGGTGTCGTCACTTTACCAGCGTCCGTTCGTGAGGGAATCAATATCTTCCTTGACGGCAACATCCCCACTGAGAACCTGCGTTTCCGTGAGGAGTCACTCCAGTTCCGTATCGCTGAGGCTGGTGACGAGTTCTTGAATGACAACTCCCGCGATTACGTCTATCCCAAGATGGCCAAGACGTTGGGCGACTTCAGTCTCAGTGTCGAGTCCGGCTCCTTCACCGATTCTGAGATCATCGTCATGATGGGAGAGAACGGCACTGGCAAGACCACTTTCTGTAAGATGATGGCAGGCGCACTCAAGCCTGACGGCGAGACTTCGATCCCCAAGATGAGCATCAGCATGAAGCCCCAGACCATTACGCCCAAGTTCAAAGGCACTGTCCGTCAGCTATTCTTCAAGAAGATCAAGACCGCATTTTTGAGCCCACAGTTCCAGACAGACGTCTACAAGCCCCTGAAGATGGACGACTTCATCGACCAGGAGGTACAGAACCTGTCTGGTGGTGAATTGCAGCGTGTTGCCATCGTCCTGGCTCTCGGTATCCCGGCCGACATCTACCTCATCGACGAGCCTAGTGCCTACCTCGACTCCGAGCAGCGTATCGTTGCCTCTCGTGTTATCAAGCGATTCATCATGCACGCGAAGAAGACTGCATTCGTCGTTGAGCACGATTTCATCATGGCCACGTACCTTGCCGACCGTGTCATTGTCTTCGATGGCGCCCCTGGTGTCAAGGCTCGCGCGAAGAAGCCAGAGTCTCTCCTCACTGGCTGCAACACTTTCCTGAAGAACTTGGACGTCACTTTCCGCCGCGATCCAAACTCCTACCGTCCCCGTATCAACAAGGACAGGTCCCAGCTCGACCAGGAACAGAAGATGAGCGGAAACTACTTCTTCCTGGAAGATGATAGTTGAAGTTGTCTTTGATGACCAACACACGCTACAACCACCGCGCCGCCCCACGGGGCATGTAAAGAAGGGATCGACTAAGCGGGGCAACAAGAAGCGAGGCCTGCGGGTGCGCTTGGCAGGCTTGATGGAAGATGATGAGGGCGCCGATGACGACGACGAAGAAGACGTATCCATTCCTGCGGCGGTTGACCTCCTGCGAAGACTGTTCGTGTGCTAGAACAGCGTGCACGGTCATTGTGGGTCAAGACAGGTGACCGTCGCTGCTTGATAGTAGGCACACGGTGAGAGTACAAGGCATGATATGATCCCTTGAGCTGTACCTTGGCCCGTGTAAACAGATGGGCTTGCCATAACATACTCATATCTCAAATGCAAAGTCACAGCTTTCACGTTCACCCAGTCCGGTCTTGAAGGAATGAGATGCTCAAATTGTTGTGACACACGATGCTCAATTGCTCTCTGGACCACATTATTCCTCCTCTATGTGGAATAGGAAAGGACTTCCACCTCACACGATTATTTCTTATATTTATTATGTGGCTAACACGCAATCTAGCCACGATGCCCACGCGCAACACCCCGCCCATTGTACCTGCCTCCTGTGGCGCTCAAACGTCCTTCACTATCCGGCTCACTCCAAGAGCCTGCCCGTCGCACACCTGCCTTGCATTTGCTCGACTAATACGGACGCGCTCGCAAATCCACTGCTGATGACGAGGCGATGGCGGGATGAAATGGACGCAGATTAAGAGTGAGACTTGGTGGGACGAGGACGAGATAGGTTCCTTTTGTATGTGTGTGTGCTCACGAGTCGGACGGTTAATTAGACGCTCCTTCATGTTCTCGCTCGAGAAGACAATCAACGAATAAGTAGTGCAGGGTGTTTTCTTGTCTACGGTGCTGCTTTGAGGATTCTAGGGGACGGTTGGAATTGGTGCCGTGTGGGAGGGGGTATGTTTGGTGGGGGAGAGGGTTGGGCTGTGGTGTAGAGGGGATGTGAGTAAAAATAAATGGAGAGATTGTGGGTGGCCGAGAGAGGGAAGAGCGGATCAGAGGTAGACAGGTCGCGGTGAGTGATTACTGGTAAAGTGTTATAGTCTTGCATCAGCACTTGAGGTCAAAATATTTCTTGGTAATGAAAACCATTGTGCCTTCCTCTGTGGGAAGCTCCGAGCCACTACAACGCTAGCACATCAGTCAGGGTCGAGACTAGCGCGACGTCTAGGTATCCTTTCCTCCGCGAGTAGACCTGGCTTCCTCACCAAACATCAATGATCGGACTTCGTTGGAATACCTTGCAGACGCGCGCTTGATTCGCGGAACATGCTCGACATTGTCCCCCAACAGCTCCCGGTCATGCGGGAATCCAGCCCCGCGACTTCTTGCGAACGTCAGCTGTGGACAGCTCCTTCATTAAACGACAACATCATCCCTCGAAGTGCAAGCAATCCGTTTGCGCTTTGTCGTCCGGTGCAAATATGGCACCTTACCAATACCAACCTCTTGATCCGGAGAAACAGGAGATCCGTGTTCTTCACCTCCATCCAGGAGCCCACGATGATCCCATCCGAATTTCTATTGAGCACATGCCGTTCAACAACGCTGGCTACAACAACGGAAGTTCATCGGTTAGTTCTGATGACTTGCAACAGTGGTGCGACTCTATGCCAGCGAATTGGAGGGCAGACAGGACACCAGAAGGTCGAATGATTTTCATCCGCTACAACGAGTATGGGAAAGTCGCATCCAGCTCATGGCAACCACCTGAACCACTCCAACAAGAAGATTTCAGAAGCAGTGATGCTACCTCCGAACGAACAAATTTTCGTCAACCTTACGACGCGGTGTCTTACACTTGGGGCGTAGCGGATGGCGTCTTTGAGATCGAAGTTGTAGACTTTCAGTCCTCCTTGCTAGAAAGCACGACACTCCGTATCAGCCGCAACCTCCATGACATGATACTGCATCTGAGAGACCCCTTGGCATCTCGTAATTTATGGGTGGATTTTCTGTCTATCAACCAATCGGACCTCACAGAGAGGAGCGAGCAGGTGAAGAAAATGCGCGATATCTATGCATCAGCAGAGCGGGTCGTGATATGGCTAGGAGCATCTTGGAAGGACTCTACGCTCGCTCTCCGAACACTTGAGTATGTCGGCAAGCAAATCGAGCTCATGTCCGTACTTGAATACAGGCATTTACCATCTCCGGACGCTGTAGAACCACGCTGGTGGCAACACGATTACGACATCCCACTAGAGCCAGTGGCTGTGGATGCCATCCTGAACCTAGTCCAGCGGCCATATTTCGAGCGCCTCTGGATCATCCAAGAGATCCAGCTCGCAGGTCCACTTTCGATTGTTCAAAGCGGAAACGAGACAGTGAGATGGCTGCATGTACGAAGGGCGTTCTCCAAATACCTTACGCAATTGGCGAGAGCGCCACAAACTTCCTTTGCAACGTCGCAGAAGCTTGGATCGACCAGAATGTTGTCGAGGAATTTGAGTTTGGAAGACGCCAGTTGGATATTCCAGAATACTGCGATGTGTACGTGCCTACCAGTAAGACGTATGAGAGACAAACACTGACTTTGGACGTGGACCCTAACACCAGTGTAGTGACCCAAGGGACAAAGTGTTCGCAGTCCTGGGTCTGCTTCCAACACTCTTGGCCGAGATCATACAGCCGCAGTATATGCTAGCTGTGAACGAGGTGTACATGCAGACATTCTTTTCCGTCACCAAGTTTACGCGCAGGCTAGACCTTCTTGGCTGCACCTACGGCCAACCTTCTGTCAAACATCGACCTTCTTGGGTTCCCGACTTGACAACGACCCCGGATCGGCAATTTATACCATCAGAAGGAAGTTGTTCTAGCGGCTGTTCCTCTTCAGATGCGTATTTCGTTGAGCCTGGACAGTTGCACGTAAAGGGGACTCATCAAGGCGAGGTCTGCGCAGTTAGCGCTGTTCTCGAAAAGAGTGTTGGGTCTACTTATCCAGTATTCCGCAAACTTGTTCTAGAGTTTTTCCCGGATAGCACTTCCGACGACATTTTCGATACATACGCATGGCTTATCACGTTCGGCGACCTGCGCGAAAGATGGTGGGATTACGACTACTATCCAACGCTTGAGGAAGCACGGGAGATATTGAACCCAGCATGTGACACCGAAACGCCCCATATACCCGACAGGTATGCGCCTTGGTATGGAGAGTTGTCAATTGGACAACAGCAAGCAAGATATTTTGTCACGGATCAAGGTAATGTCGGGATTGGGCCTCCTGCAATCCAGGCGGGAGACAGAGTCTGCCTTCTTTTAGGATCTCGCTTTCCAACCACATTACGTCCAATGCTCCTGCACAGCGCATCGGAGCAGTACCAGGTCCTAGGAGCTTCCTATGTCCACGGTCTTATGGAGGGACAAGCGCTGTTGGGACCGTTACCCAAGCATTGGACCATGATTGTCGAATCTTTCTATCCCATTGATTTTGCCTTCCGTAACACTGAAACGAAAGAGATCACAGTTATTGACCCGCGACTGGTTGCCCTCCCGGAGGAGTGGGAGAGAGTCGAAGTCGAAGACGAGACCCATTCCAATTACGCGCTTCGACATTACAGGCATCGACACACGGCTGAGGTGCTTGACTCTGATCCTCGGCTGCTCCCAGATGCGCTTCGGGCTCGGGGCGTCAAGCTGGAGACGATCATCTTGATCTAGTCATATGGCTATTGTCATCGGATGGTATCCAGTCCTTCTTCTGTGAATTTCAGAGAAGTATACGATTCAGGCTTCTTTATTACGTGGAACTTGTCGATTCCGTTCGAGCGGGCTAAAAGGTTTTCTCTCTTCGCCACCTTTTGCTGAGATTCAGTGCTTCTTTTGTCAATCACAAGCATCTTTACAGCAAATTGGGTCTCAGCCGATAGGACTACTGTCTTATGGAGGTGACTCGGGACTAGCGCGACACTGCCATTCCACAAGCCCTGTGAATTGTATTCAGCTACTCGAGCCCCCATAACGAAGCGCCACACCTTCATTGCCTGTGAATGTCGAGAAGCGCAGCAAACCTGTTCACCGAATCCAAGCACCGCACCTCGAGGCCTCTGCTGCCTGACGGCCTGAGTCCTCACCCCTGAGTATAAATTCTCCGCCTCTTCATCGCTCTCATATCTCCTCACCACACCCCACGACCAAAATCACACACACGACACACAGCCACGACCGCAACCACAACGCACACCCCCTCACCACACAAACACCAAAACATCACCACCCCCACCACCGACAAGATGACTTCCAACGTCCCCATCGAACTCACCAACGTACCAAGCCCGCAACCGCCTCCACTACCTCTCCAGCGGCCGACCCCGACTCCGCATCCATCAAGTCGACCACGCCTTCCAAGTCCTGCTCCGAATGCGGCTCCGAGATCACCACCACCATCCAGACTCCCGGCGTCCGCCAGACACCTGGCGTCGATGGGAATGGCCAGCCGCAGCTGCGTGGTGAGTGCTGCAAGTGCTGTAATGGTGGGCATCCTGGGTTCTGCTGCTGCATATAAGTACTGCCTATTTTGCTTGATTGATTGAGAAGATTGTGACGGCTGACTTTTGGTGTAATCCGATTGATATGTGTTTGGTTTGTGTTGTGCAGGAGGTGAAAGATAGGGGAAGGGTGTGTTGGGGAGGATGGTAGGTGGGATGATGGGGAGAGTTTGAGGCGATGTATGGAATATTGGGATATGGGTGTCTAGTCACGGAATAGGCGCGTCTTTGATTTGAGAATGGGATAGCGGCGTTCACGTTCGATTGACGGAAAAATAGAAAAGTGATGTTTCGGTGTTCGTCTATGCTTATAGTCGAGTAATTCGAGAACGTGTCGTGTGTTTGCCCCGTGTATCTCTTCATCTTGACCCAAATGCTCATGCTTGACAAGAATAAATCAAAGTGCAGAAGTTCTTTCATTATGTACGCAACAGCGTCAACACAATCTAGTGTGCCATATACGCCATGTACACTACTCGTCAACACCATGACCAACTCAACATGCTATGCAACCCCAAACGCCCATCACTCCAAGTTCGCCGCAGAAAGTCTTCCAATAAATCGCGCTCATCACCCTTCAGTCTGCCTCTCCTGAATCAAATCTACATGCTTAACAGGATGCAGCAACATTGCAGGAAGACACATCCGACCTTCGCCCGCGAGCTCTTCTTCCTCACCGCCGTCATTATCAATCTTGTACCCGAGCCATCGCTTCCACAGATTCGGCGCGAAACCCGCATTATAGTACCACGTCGTGCCCAGGAAATTGTGCTGGCGCTCCTCGCTAAACACACTCATCCTCGCACCACCTGACGCGCCATTGCGACCGTTGTTAAAGATAGCGGCGAGGTATTGCGTCGGCCACTTGCGGTCCACGAAAACGGGATGTGGTGCATATACGGCTTTGAGTCCGTGGTGCAGTGACACTGTCGCAGGCCACATCTCGCTGAACATAGTGTGGCGGAAGCGTGATTGTTCGCGATGCATCGTTTCCAATAGTCGTCGACTGAGACGGCCTGAAGTGTTGATCGCCGCGCGGCGTGGAGGCATGCCATTCGTTGTGTTGTAGCCCGTGACGTCTTTGGATAGTATCCAATTCGTCTGGTCGGGATCAAAGAGTGGGTTGAAGACGATTAAGTCGGCAGGCTCGTCGACGCCCCATTCCTTTCCTGGGACGTCTTGGCTGAGTGCGTGTGGAGGCTTGACTGCCTCGTCGATTTCGATGTCCGCGTAATCTTGTGGGATCTCGGGACCCCAGATGGCTTTCTCGGGCTTTTGGACTTTGGTCTCGGGGACGTGAGGATTCGGCGGAAGGTGCGAAGACCATCTGTTCGCGTGGTTGTTTGTTCCGTGCTCAGTCTGAACGCGCACCATGTGCTTGAAGTCCTCCCAGGGTCCGTGAACAGAAGGGACGTAGAATCGCGAATTTCGCTCCCACAGACCTTTACGAGGCTGCGCTACTGTCCATTTCGAGACTTGCTCGAACAGATGGTAGTAGTGTCCGGTGTAGCGCACGTCCATTTCCCAGTTCCAGAAATACTCAAATTCAGGGTGTTGGTGCGCAAAGTACGTGACTGGCATGTACGTGCTTCGGTAAGCGCCGTGTACGGGCAGGTCTCGGAAGTTTGAGTCGTGGATGCCTCCGTAGATGAGGCCCATCTGGCGTTCTGACCAGAGCGTGCCCATGCCGGTGAACTCTGCTGGGAGCGCCTGCTCGAGCACTTCGGCATACACTTTCTCGTCTGCCCAAATCTGCTTGTTGTCGTCTTTGACATGGACTAAGAAGTGCACTTGGTACTCGCCCGCGGAAGCTACACTGAGCTCCGAAATGAGGGCGCGCAGGTACATGATGTCTTCGTCGTCGTACTTGTAGTCCCACCATGTGCGTATCAGAACAGCTGTGCGATGTAGCTGCTTTTTTGGCGGTGTTTCTGGCTGCTCGCGAACTGTCTCGTTCTTAACGGAGGGCTCGTATGGCTTGGGCCTGACCCCTGGGTATGGTACGTCGCGCTTCTTTGTGGCCTGGAACGAGTGCTCGGGTGTCTTTCCGTGCTTCGAAAAGCGGCTTTTGTTCTTCTCCAGACATCGCTCCATGACTTCAGCCCATTTCACTTCACGGAAATCGACCTCAGGGTTGGCCTTCCAGACTTGGTCGATGCCTTCACGATCGCCCTCCATAGCTGCTCCGGTGCCTCCTCTTCGCTTGCTGTAGCCGAGGCCATACGGGCCCAGTCGACCAAACCGCTCGAAGCAAACATCGTTCCTCAGTCCCAAGACATCGTAGCTACCAAAGACATTTTCCGGCATGCCATCTGTGACGCCCTTGTATGCTCTCAGTCCGGGTATCTCAATTGTGTTGTTCGCGTCGAGGTAGCACGTTTCGACCGGTCCGTACTCGTCGGTGTACGTTGTGCTGCTATAATCAGGGTATGGGTTGAACTTGGACGAGTCGGCGATTTGCGCGCCCTGCGATCTCTCCATTACGGCAACCGTTGCGTTCCCTTCCACCAGTAACTCTGGGTCGATATCCTGCTTGGTCGGGTACTCTGACACGTTTTTGTCTCTCCGTGTCAGGGTGCGTATGCCGCCATGGTATCGCTTCAAGAAAGGAAAGCTCTCCCATACTGGCGGCGGCGCTGCTTGCTTATACAGCTTGAGCTCTGCGGCCCGTATTGAGTCCCAGCTGCTGCTGAATAGGAACCATATGAAGAAGAGGATAGTACTTGCTACCGCTAGACCAAAGTACCGTGTACATGCGCGAGGGTTGCGGTAGCTATATGCGCTCACTTTGGACCGCGACTGTGCTCTTCGGTGTGCTTTCGATGGCCCGTTGGGCGCGAGAGGCCGTGTCTCGATGTTGTTGGGGTTTGTATCGTAGCTACCGGACGACTGCCGTGACGAGTGGTCTGAAGAGGGGTCTGCGGAAACGTCGCTATCGTTGTCTTCCTCGCTCAGGTAGTCTTTCCAATTCTTCTCGTCGTAGGCGCCGTCTTCCACATGCCGCCTAAACGTGCGGACTGGCCTGTACGCCTTGGTTTTCCGCCTACCCACCTGGAATGGGCGGAACCCTAGCATTCTTGAGATGGCGCACTAGGACCCCTGCTATTGCATGTGAATGTTCGCGTGGCGGGATGTGAGGAATGTGGTAATAACGTCCGCTGGTTAACCGTAGGAGGAGAACACAATTACGATGCGACAGTTCGGAACTTGTGACGATAGCGATATGGTGAGTGAAAGTGTAGCGCTGTATGCCCGAGTCCAAGAATCAGAGGTTGTTCACGAATCAGGTTAGCGCCAAACAAGACGTGCGTTGGCTCAACAACGAATCGGAGCCGCACGAAAGCCGAGGCTGGATTCGTCCTCCAGACGGGCAATCATCATTCATGCGTACCGTCTATGAGTTTTGAGCGCAATGCAGCTCATCATGGCCCCGAATCCGTATCGGATGTCTCGGATGTCGACTGATGTTCAGTCATCCTCTAATGATCGTTCATATCCACACCTGGGCACAATTCCTGAAGTATCGAGAAGTAGAGGGATACTCAACGCGTACACGCAATTCCCGCTGCTGGTAGTAGTGGGGAGACAATCGTTCCAGCTAAGACCTGCGACTGCCACCATCTGAGGTGTTATCTAGTCCAACTGTCCTGTTACACCAGGCTGAAGACAATCGAATATGCACCTTCGCTTCCGGCTGCCAATAAAACGCATCTTAATCGGCCCCTGACGCCAGCATCTCTGCTCCTTGACACATCCAGCCTTTCTGGATCGCTAGCTATGGGCTGTGTAATCTGAAGTTGGCATGGCCTTGTGCCTATAACGATTGGCGATGCCTGGAAATGCTCCTTCAGCCTTGTCAGATGGGAGCCACGCATTTGGCTGTTATAAACGATATCGACCCCCAGGCTTGATTCTCGCGTTCCTTCTTCAATTCTTTGGCATCAATCCTAGTAACAGACCGCCGATATGTTGTTCATCAAACTCTTATGCACAGCCTGGGGTCTGTCATGTGCGGCCATCGGCGTACGAGCTGACTGCTACTCTCGCGATGGTGTGACCTCAGCCTTGCCTATTGCCAATCGAGTATACTGACCATCGAGCTAGGAGTCCTTGCGAAAGACTCTTGGGTCTACAAAGGTGATCTTTTGACGCCTTGCGGAAACGGATCGGAGGTCTGCTGCTTGCCAGGCGAAAAATGTGGTACCAATCTTCTTTGCGCCGGACAAAGCTCTTTCGCCAGGCAATACTGCGCAAACAAGGAATGGATTGGCTGCTCAAATCTATCACCAGGTCAGCTTAAGTTCCTCTTGAATACTGCAAAAAGTCACTAACACCTTTGTCGATCCAGAAACAACAGACCATGGTCTCACGGTGCGACATTGTGGAGGCAACATCTTCTGCTACAATCCCATTTCCTCATGTTGTACGGACGGAAGACTCTTCTACGTCAATCCTTTGACAGGAGAGGTGAAGAATGCCTCGCTGCTTGACTCAACCGCATCTGTCTCCCCAACATACTGGGAGGTCACCAAAACCTCCTCGTTCGTTAGCTCCACAATGCTATCATCGTCCAGTACGATCACAACCGTATCTACGACTTCTGCCTCATCCAGAACGCCTTCATCTACAAGCTCACCAACGTCGACCTCAAGATCCTCTACAAGCATTTCTGTCGGTGCTGGCGTAGGCATTGGCCTAGGAGGAGCTGTGGCAATTGCCTTGCTTGCGGTTGTAGGCTGGTTGCTCATACGGAAGTGGAAGAAGAGACGATTGCTATATGCATCAGCTGGCGGACTACACAACGGTACTCCCGACTATCAGCACGCGCCCAAGTCACCCATGGAGCATGCGTTCATTGCTGGTTATGCTCAATCACAGCCTTATCCGCAGCTATATTCACCGCCGCCACAAGAATTGGGCCAAGGACGTCCGAGACAAGAGCTGGATTGATCGTGCTCGTGTTGCTGTGGTGTCGAGACTTTGCGCCTTTACGCACGCGCCTTGAGCCCATAGCATCACACCCGATGCCGAGGCTTTCAAACAGCAAAAATTATTGCCAGCTCAAATCCTGTACGGTTACTACCCAATTCGTCAGCGCCAAGAAGCCGAAAGTAGCACATTGGCCCCATTAATCCCTGCTTCGCTACAGTGTCAGCCTCGTACTGACAGGCTATGTTGTAGGCTGTGTTGTATGATTCGCGAAGGAATTGAGAAATGGAGATTGTAACCAGGCAATCGGGTCTCGTGAAAAAGTTTTAGGAACGCTCGAACGCACGTCGTTTCGAGGCTACCTCCACGTTCTTCTCGTTCGTTAACGTCAAGCTAATTGCGTCGCGATGCTCTCACGAACCACACAAAGATTGTGTCTGCTAGCAATAACACTGCTCGATTGTCACTTAGTGCAAGCTGACTGTTACTCGCGCAATGGTGTGTTGATCATAATTGAGCTTTCGAGACCAGGTGCTAATTAGCTTATCTTCAGGCGTCTTCGCAATGGACTCGACCACATACAAAGGCTCATCTGCGCCTATCGCATGCGGTCGCGGCTCGAACAACTGCTGCATGCCCGGCCACAAGTGTGGATCAAGCCTTCTTTGCATAGCAACTGGGAACGCAGCAAGCATGAGCCTGCAATACTGTTCAAACAAAGAATGGAAAGGCTGCTCAAAACTCTTACCTGGTAGGAGCATCATGAGAAGGAAGAATCGCCCGTCCTAACATGTGTTACAGAGATAGTCGATCGCAATGTTTGGATCCAACAATGTGGAAACAATGTCGTATGCTACAACGAGACGAAACCGAAAAGCCAATCTTGCTGTGACGACGGCGGACCTACGTGGTTTGTGCATCCTCTGACGGGCGAAGTCAAGGATGGGAAGCTTGCGAACACGGATGCGACGCCGTCGTACTGGCCAGTTGAAGTAGGCTATCGGGAGTTGTTGAGCTCGAGACTGCTCCCAGAGAGCTCAACGACCTTGATCTCCTCCATCAGAGGCATAGCGACAACGATGACGACGGGAACTGCTGCCACGTCAAGCGCTTTCGCCGATAGGTCCACAGCCACGTCGACACCCGACGCGTCTCCAACAACTGTCACCAGTACTTTTGAGCCATCTTCTTCGGGTCTATCTGCCGGCGTGAGTGCAGGTATAGGTGTTGGATGCGGGTTGCTGGTAGTAGGTTTAATAGCCGTGGGCTGGCTTTGTCGACGCAGTCGGAAAAGAAGACGTGTGTCGCAACCGCAGAGCTATCATCAGTCACAGTGGTCTGGTAGACCCTTCATATATGGTCATGTAAAGCCGGCGCCGCTTCAGGAGCTGAACTCTGCAAAACCAAGGAACGAGCTGGAAAGCCCGCCGTTGAAGCAAATGCATAATTTGTGAGCCCGTTTGCGGGTCGCATGAATTACAACCCTTCAGTTGTGTGGTGATTACAAGTCGGGACAAGAATTCTGGTAGGCTTTACGTTGATTAGCAGCCAAAATATGAAGGGGACAGCATTGTCAACTTTGGTGCATCCGACAGGCCTTGCGCCATTCTGACTGCTTTTCCATAACTCTTTCGTCCTTCTCGTCCAGAACTGTAGTCCCCAAGACCAGACTTCGTTCCACGGCTACCATAGCACTTTTGTAAGCATGCACCAGGATGAACTTGAGTCAGCGCAGGATAAGTCCCGTCCAGAACAGCATTAATTGTTGCACAACACGACGAAGGAGACCTAATTCGAGTACTCACGTATGGCTGACTTCGTGCATTGTTAACCAATCAAGCCATGGAAGATGACAACGCACTTGCCCCACCCTCACAGCCTCCACTGTCACTCTGGAGTCGCAGCTCGCAACAATTGAACACGCCGTCGCCGCGCCGATTCAACAAAAGCGGAGTCACTTTCACGCAGCTGTCACTGCTCTTCGCACGAAGAAGCGGATCCTCCGTGGAGCGCCTCTCCCGCCGCCGCCCGAACGGGTTCCGAGCGAATCATCATGATCTAACGACCGAGGCACCTGCCAACCAAGACATCTGCGTCGAACGTCTTGCTCTCGGGGCGCGCGAAAAGACCTCCTGAAGCATTGATGCGTAATCTTGTTTGACGCGGCTTTCGACATACATATTGTGGATTTGCGCAGCGACATACAGCACCTCGCTGTCACATGCCAGGCCAACGTTTGATTTAATCTCTTCCCACCGTTCTTTGCTTCCATGCTTGAGAATAACGCCATGGAGCATGCAACTATTCCTGGCCCACCTGGGCTTCCCTTGCTTGGAAACATAACCGACATAGATGCAGAAACTCCAATTCAAAGTTTCTGCACTTTGAGCACCAAATATGGTCCGTTTTCTAATACAACCCTTCAAGTTCTGTGTGTGACAAGGAATACTAACTGAAGCAGGACCGATATGGAAATTCCGCATCGGCAGCGGAGAGCGTATCGTCATTGCATCGCAGGCTTTAATGAATGAGGTTTGCGATGAAGAGCGGTTTTCCAAGATTGTAGCAGCGGCTCTTGAACAGGTGCGCAACGGTGTGCACTCAGGACTCTTCACCGCCTACGGGCCACAAGAGAAGGAATGGGGAGTTGCACATCGTGTTCTGCTTCCACAGCTGGGACCCCTATGTGAGTTGTTATATGAGACAAGGACTGGATGTGTATCTGATGTTCTGCAGCGATCCGGAACATGTTCAACGAAATGCACGACATCGCATCCCAACTTGTCATGAAGTGGGCTCGCCATGGGTCGGATCATAAAATCCAAGTCGTCGACGACTTCACCCGACTGACGCTAGACACTATTGCGTTATGTGCAATGGACTTCCGCTTCAACTCGTACTATTACCAGCAGATGCATCCGTTCATCGACGCGATGGCCGACTTCCTCAAAGTAAGCGGTGATAGATCGAGGCGAGACGGCATCACACAGATGTTCTACCGCGCAGAGACGCAGAAATATTGGGAAGACATCGAACTCTTACGGAAGACGAGTCTGGACGTGATCAAAACTCGGAGAGCGAATCCGACCGACAAGAAGGACCTACTCAACGGTATGCTCAACGGCGTGGATCCTAAGACAGGGGAGAAGATGACAGTAAGCCACCGAGTCCAAGAGGATGGTAGCATACTAAATTTCGAAGGATGAAAGTGTCATCGACAACATGATAACCTTCTTGATAGCAGGACACGAGACCGTAAGGAGCTTCCGAAGTGAGCATGCGTCGAACGTCAGCTGACTTTCTCAGACTTCCGGCCTCCTTTCTTTCACATTCTACTATCTCCTGAAAAATCCAGCCGCGTACGCGCGAGCTCAGGCAGAGGTTGACGAAAAGATTGGTAAGGGTCCCATCACAGTAGACCACCTCTCAAAGCTTCCCTACCTGAACGCCGTCCTCCGAGAAAGCTTGCGCCTCTCTCCAACTGCGCCTGCAATTGGAATGACAGCAAAGGAGGATACTGTACTTGATGGAAAGTACCCTATCAAAGCCGGCACACCAATTGTTGCAGTGTTTCCGATGATACACAGAGACCCTGTTGTGTACGGAGAAGACGCCGAGGAGTTCCGGCCTGAGCGCATGCTCGACGAAGAGTTCGAACGCCGCAACAACGAATTTCCCAACTGCTGGAAGCCTTTTGGCAACGGTATGCGAGCCTGCATTGGGCGACCTTTTGCCTGGCAGGAGGCTCTTCTCGTGCTCGCCATCCTCCTACAGGACTTCAACTTCTCCATGGACGACGCTTCTTACCAGCTTCAGATCAAGCAAACCCTCACGATCAAACCGAAAGACTTTTTAATGCGGGCACATCTGCGTAACGGTGTTTCAGCTACGAGCCTCGAGCGAAGTTTGGCTTCGGCTACAGCGGCCGAGCCACCGCCAGCCAACGGCGGTCAACAAGTCAGGAAAGAGAAGGCTGCCAAAGGAAAGCCAATGGCAATTTACTACGGCTCCAACACTGGCACTTGCGAAGCGCTTGCAAACAGGCTGGCTAGCGACGCCGCAAATCATGGGTTCAGAGCCGACGTTGTGGACACGCTTGATGCCGCGAGGGAGAGTGTTCCAACTGACAAGCCAGTCGTGATCGTGACTGCATCATACGAAGGAGCGCCAGCCGACAATGCTGCTCACTTCATCAACTGGGTCGGTACGCTCAAGGAGAAAGAGATGGAAAATGTGTCCTACGCTGTGTTTGGCTGCGGGCACCGCGACTGGGCAAAGACCTTTCATAAGGTGCCAAAGTACCTCGACAGGACACTTGAAGAGCGTGGCGCAACTAAGCTGGTACAAATGGGCAGCACCGATGCCGCGAGCGGGGACATCTTCACAGATTTCGAGACATGGGAGGATCAAGTATTATGGCCAGCTCTTCGCGAGAAGTACGGATCGTCCGAAGTCGAAGGAGAAGGCTCCTTGGAGGCTACGCTAGACGTGGAGATCTCCACGCCACGTTCGACAATTCTGCGTCAAGACGTGCGCGAGGCCCGCGTGGAAGAAGTTGAAATTCTTTCGGGGTCTGGTGTGGCGGCTAAGCGACACATCGAGATCAGCTTGCCATCGGACATGACCTACACTGCCGGCGACTACCTGGCAATCTTGCCACTTAATCCAGAGTCTAACATCCGTCGAGCAACAAAGTACTTCGGGCTCTCGTGGGACAGCATGCTCACCATCTCGTCTCCTGGGCCAACAACTCTTCCGACGGATGCACCAGTGAGTGCAATCGACCTCTTCGGCGCCTATATCGAGCTCGCCCAACCCGCTAGCAAGCGCAACATACTCGCTCTAGCTGAAGCCACGCGCGATGAAAACACAAAGAAGGAGCTTTCTCATCTTGCCGACGCAGACTTTGCAGGTCAAATCACCGCAAAGCGTGTATCGGTCCTCGACTTACTAGAGCGTTTCCCTACTGTTCAGCTCCCACTCGGCGTCTTCCTGAAGATGCAGCCTCCGATGCGCGTTCGACAATACAGCATCTCATCGTCACCGTTGTGGAACCCTAACAACGTCACACTCACCTACGCCGTCGTTGATCAGCCAGCACTGAGTGGCCAAGGCCGCTACGTCGGCGTCGCTACAAATTACCTCGCACATCTCGCACCTGGCGACAAGCTACATGTGAACATCCGCTCATCGCACCAAGCCTTCCATCTTCCCAAGGACGCGAAGAATGTACCGGTGATCATGATTGCGGCCGGCACCGGTATCGCGCCTTTCCGTGGGTTCATCCAAGAACGTGCAGCACAACTCGCCGCGGGTCGCACTCTGGCCCCTGCTCTCCTCTTCTACGGTTGCCACGCACCAGACAGCGACCTTCTGTACGCTGACTTACTCAAGCGCTGGGAGCAGCTTGGCGCGGTATCTCTCCGCTGTGCATTCTCTCGCAAACCGGAAGACTCAGAGGGTTGCAAGTACGTGCAGGACCGCCTGTACCATAACAAGGCCGAAATTATCGAGCTTTTCGACGCTGGTGCAAAGCTGTTTGTGTGTGGTAGCCGGGAGGTTGGAGATGGCGTGCAGGAGACGTTGGTGAAGATTGCAAAAGAGAAGTTCAGTGAGATGAAAGGTTATGAGGCTGATGACAAGAAGGCGAGAGAATGGTTTGAGGGACTGCGAAATGAGCGTTTTGCGACTGACGTATTTGCTTGATCATGTGAGTCGGAAGCTTCGCTCGTAGCATCTGAGCTGGAAGGGAGACATAGAACGGCTTGAATGAGCTACATGCAGGACACAACGACGAACTTCTTTCGCACCAGCGCTACCCAGGAGTCGTTTGACTATACAAAAAAAAAGTCACTCTCCTTACAGTATCTTAACGGGCATCAATTTGCTTCGTTTGCTTCACGCCCCACCATCCTGAATCGCGTTCGGCGGATGGTGTCAACCACGGAACAACTCACATCAACACACAACCTCAACCCCAGGTCCTACAAAGCCCCGGAAGCCACAACTAATCTACAAAGTAGTACCTCAAGCCTCTCATATTCTAATGCAGCATCTTTACATTGCTAGATCGGGTACGGAACGTCTTCTCCGCCTCGCGCACTCTAATTTCAATCAATTTCAAGTCACGATGGCATCGCTTATTGGTCTACGCCAATGTTCCACCAATGCGACACGCAACCGGGCTCGCGGAAATTCTAGAAGTCTGTCGGCAGCACGTTACACGGAGCCGGTGCTCGACGTGCTGCTTCGGGTAACTTAGTATAAATGCTCTTGTGAAGGTCTATGAAATGTACCATCACAGCACGAACAACCATCAAGTCACAATGCTTGCTTTCGGTGCCCTCAGCGTTGCGCTGCTCGGTCTCACACACTCGGTGTCCGCCCATGGATATCTGAAAAGCATCGAAGTCAACGGTGCGTCGTATCTGGCGTGGCAGGTCTTTCAGGACGACTTTGTGACGCCCGAGCCTACGCGATATGCCCGTCGCATCCAGGACAACGGGTATGTTCTCCACCCTTTGCTTGACGTGTACTACAACAACTGACTCCATTCCAGTCCTGTACCCGACTTCACCAGCAAGAACATTACATGCAACTTGGGCGGCAACCTCCCATCCAAAGGCACCATCCCCGTCCTGCCAGGAGACAAAGTGTACGTCTCTCTCTACCGTCATTCCACTCTCATCCTTGAAATAACTAACACATCGATCGCGATTCAGTAAACTCAAGTGGGACCAATGGGGCTCCTCGCACGCAGGCCCTGTAATGAACTACCTCGCCTCATGCGGCACATCCTGCTCGACCTTCAAAGGCGACACCGGCAGTAAGTACATATGTACGGAGTGTATGTGAGACATACACTAACTTCGTACCTACAGCCCCCTGGGTAAAATTCGACCAAATGGCCTACGACACCACAAAATCCCCTCCCTGGGGCTCCGACTACCTCGCCAAGCAAGGCGCCTCCTGGACCGTTACTATCCCCGCCCTCAAGCCGGGTGAGTATATTCTCCGTCACGAGATCCTGGGCCTGCATGTTGCGGGTACGCGTATGGGCGCGCAGTTTTACCCGAGTTGTGTGCAGATTAAGGTCGGGGGGAGTGGGACGAAGACGCTGCCGAGTGGGGTGGGGCTGCCGGGTGCGTATGATCCTGATGATGCGCAGGGGGTGTTGGTGCAGCTTTGGAAGGTGAATTCTGGGCTGGTGAATTATACGGCGCCTGGGGGGCCGGTGAAGGTTATATAGGGGGAGTTGTCATGTCGTGTTTGGAGGAAATTGTTTTCCAGGGGAAATCGCTTGGCACTGTATTGGCTACAATGTGGTGTTGCATCCTTTCTAGCGGTTGACTTACGTGCGTACACGTAGCACATGACCCAGCTCAAAGATCCTCGGGCGGCTGCGTTACCTTTGTTAAATAGTCGCCGTCTAAACCACGCGTTAGCCAAAAACCCCTGGAGCCCCAAAGTCCGATCGTGCACAAACTTACTCAGTTCCTTCATGATCTTTCCCAAGCCCTCGTGACCATAATCCTTCTAAAGCGGTGTGATGTACCAAGTCAGTGTCTAGTCTCAAAAGGCAGTTCGTCACATTCGAAAAGCGACTTGCCTCATTCCACATATCCTGCAACAGTATTAGCCAACAAGCCAAACACCAGTAGAGCTCGATGATCAAAACCCTTACCTTGTGATACTTCACCCTGCCCTCCTCGTCCAGCGTCAAGCTCACCAGACTATTGACCTTTTTCGCAATCGGCATCGGCTTGGGCATGTACTCCTGCTGCAGCTTGAACACGATTGAAGTGTCTGTCGACTCAACGACTTGCGTTTTGATGGTGCGTGTGGATTTCATAATTTTGGGAATTCCTACGCAGTCATATTTTGTCAATAAGTCACCCAAACCTCTTTTGTCCTCACAACACAAAATAAAGTACGGTGATTCACGTACCATACCACTGCCCCGCAATCTTATACCGCGTATCGCAATAACTCCACGGATCATCGTAAATCGCTTCTTCGGCATACACCTGCATGTCCTCTTTGCTCGCGCTGCCAGAGTACAAATTGCATATCGCGTGGACGATCTTCTCGCGCGCCGGGTCCAGCTTGATAGACTCTTCGGGATGCGGCTCGTAGTCGACGCCCGAGGATGTGTTTTTGGCGGGGTCCTGGTTCTGCGTGAGGGCAATGGGGTCTGGGTGCGGTTCGTGGGCGTCTTGGAGGGCTTGAGCGCGCGTGTCTTTGTTGCCGGATTTTCCGGTGAGTGGGAGGGTCATCTTTGGGAGGGGAGGGGTAGGGGGTTGGTGGTGAGGGATGGGATGATTGAGTTGGCTGTGTATATATGGTTCTTATAGAAGAAGGTTGGGTGTTGTGGTTTGCTGGGGATAGTGACGTCAGTGCGACGCCTACAATCGTGGCTTTCACGGCAGGACAGAGCGGGGGTTGCAAGCGAGATGAACATTGTGAAACGAATATACATGTTTCTGAATTGGAGTCCGATAGTGTACAGATAGGTCTTCTCTCAGAACCTTGTCTCCTTCGTTGAAGCAAATGTGATGTACAAGAACATACATGCATCTATCGTGCTCTTCACGCCATTCTACTCCAGCTAAATCTCCTCAAACCTTGTGTAAATCCCAATCATCTTGCGAAGCAGTACAAAATGCTTTTACGAAGCCGTAACAAGCACATAACTCGTAATAGCATCCATACGCTCCTTAGTCAACTTGAGCCCCACCTTCAACAACTCCATCGCAACACCCTGCTCCTTCTTCTCCAACTCATTAAACTTCTCGCGCGTAAGCAACCACGCAACGGAATCATTCTCCACCGCCACTGTGCCCGTGCGATCCGTCTCGGAGAAGAAGGGCAGCTCGCCACACGTGGTGCCCGGCAGAATGACCTCGAAGAACGAGCCCTGTGGCAGCGTGTACTCTGCGCGGAAACGGCCTTGCTCGAGAATGTAAAAGCCGTCGGGGTCGTCGCCGCGTGAATACAGGACGGTGCCGGCGGGGTATTCTTTGCGCTCGAAGTAGGGCGCGACGGTGTGCCAGAAGTCCTCGTTTTTGGGTGATATGTCTTCGAAGGTTTGGAGGATGATTTTCAGGGGCTGGGCGAAGTTCTTCCAGCGTGGTGGGGTGGGGCCCTCTACAGGAGAGAGCGATGTGTCGCGCGCTTCTTGTACGGTGTTGCGCGCAGCCATGTGTTGGGCGTCACGGCGCGGTGAAGCAAAGGAGGGGTTGAGAGAGCTGGCGCCGTAGGATGTTGGCGAGCCGCCGGATGCGTATGTGTCGGACGAGTCTTTGGAGCCGTTGATGCTCATGGGTGGGGTCTTCTGTTGGCGCTTTGAAGCAGCGTTGCAGTGCTTGTGGAAGATCTCGAGCAGCTCGTTTTCGCACGACTCAAGCGCTGTGTTGAGATCCTCGAACACCTCGGGTGGCGGGCAAGCATCCTCTTCGCCACCTTCGTCCAACAGCCCAACATTCTGCATGGCTTGGCCAACTGTGCTGGTGAACGAAATGCCCGAGAGAATTAGTTTGACGTTTTTGTGGGCCAGCAAACGGTTGATGCGTTGAAAGCCTTCCGCGCTGGAGAAGTCCATGCCGTTGACATGTGTGAAGTCGACAATGAGGAAGCTGACGGGCTGCTTTTCGAAGTTGTCGTCGTCAAAGAGCAGCCGCATATCTTTCTCGACAGACACGATTGTGCCGAAGAAGAGGAAGCCACCGAGTTTGATCACTTTGACCTGGTCCCGTACCTTGGCTAGGTAACGTCCATCGGCACGCGGCCGCCGAACAGTTGATTCGGCAATACTCCCATTGTAAGATGATCGAATGGCCGGATGACGAGAGCTCTGCACGACGTAGCTGACACAGGCTAGAATGATGCCCGTGAAGATACCAACGACAAAGTCATGGATGCCCATGATCAGCACAATCGCCAGGATGGTCAAGTATTCCAGCTTATGACACTTGCCCCACGTGTCCCACAGCGCCTCTTTCATGAGGTCGATTCCTAGGAGGAAGATGAGGGCACCGACCAAGCAGATCGGAATGTACCCAATCATTGCTGGTCCAGCAATCCACACGGCGGTTGTAGCGGCGGCTAAGAGTACTCCTGCAATCCGGCTGCCACCACCATTGTTGATGAACATGACACTGTTGGCGTATACGAGGTAGTTCTGTATACTTCCGACGAATCCAGAGAGTGTGTTCGAAATACCGTGAGCGATCAATTCGCGGTTGACATCAAGGTTGTCCTCTTTGACAGCAGCACCCAATGCTGGCACGTTGATTGGAACGTGAATGATGCCAAAGAATGACAGCGCGAGCATGGTAGGTATGGTTTCGGCCAAGGCTTCCCAGTCGATGATGCCGAATTCTGCGTCTTGCATTAGTTTGCATCCGTGGAGGCGGGGCTATAGTACTTACTGAAGTAGGAATAGAAGCGGTAAAACTCAACGCCAGATTCAGGGCGCTCGAAGATCCACCCGGCGTTACGAACGTCTTCCAGGTCCATGCGGAAGATGCCCTCGACAATGATGTAGAATATAGCAAACACCGATATGAAGAACATGGGCAGGATGAAGCCATTCTTGAAGATGCGCTGGAGCACCATGATTGAGACGGCAAGGACTAGTGGCAGCATCCACAGATACCAGGTGTCCGCCGAGAATAGCTTCTGTAGAGTCTCGAGATTGTAGTTGAGGCTGCCGTCGAGCCGCGCCGATACTTCGATACCAGTGACGACCAAGAAGAATCCCACACCGCCAATGCAGCCGATAAGAATATGACGAGGGAAGAAGCTGACAAGGTTGCCGAGCTTGAAGGCGCCGAGGGCCAGGAAAATCAGGCCAGTCAGGATGGAGCTGATGCAGTAGGCCGTAATGGTGGTTGCGATGATGGCATTGCCAGATTGACCCTCCATGGCATTCATGATTGAGTAAGCCATCTTGTGGAAGAAGGGTACCACTTCGATCATCTCTGACCCCACACCACCCTTGAACGCCGAGAGGCCGAGAGAATAGCATAGCTGGGACACAATGCAGCTCACGAAGAAGATGGATATGCCGTCTGGCCCGGTCTGGCTAAAGACGGGTGCACCAAGTGGAAACAGAATGTAGCCATATGAGAGCGCGTCCAAGATGTTGAGGATGACGCCTAGGAAGACTGCGGAGAGTATTTGTGCGCCGCCAATGGCATGTGATGCAAGCGCTTTCGAGGTATAATTCTTCGGATTCGTGAACGACCGCCGTAATTTGGCAACATGTTCACGTCCTGCATCCACTTTCTCCTTCAACCGCTGCGGCAGGCTCGAGGTGGAGGAGCGACCGGGGGCGTTTTGCTTCTTAGGCTGTGCCTTTGGCTGCGAGTCCAGCCGTGACAATCGTGGTACTGGCAGCAGAGGCGTCCGCTCCGTGTCCTGCACGACCACATTGGGCACGCTCTGGCCATGTGCGTCTCTCCGCGAAGACGGGCTGAAGAAGCTGCGCTCTGGGCGGTCTGGTCCGATGACCGTCTCGGGGGTCTCGGGCTCGGGCTCGGGCTCCCTGTCCTCGTCGATTGTCTCTGTCCACGCCGAGTCTGGGGACGCCCGCCCGCCATTGTATTCCGACAGCAGGTTTGCATGGCGCCCCGAGGCTGTCTCTGCGTCGGCGAAGCTGTGGCGCTGCGGGCGGTCTTGGTACTCTTCGGCGTCGAGGGCGTACGAGGCCAATTGGGAGCTGCGCTCTCGAACGCCTTGGGACGAGTATTGGGGCGTGTCTGGGGGGTGGTCAGTATCAGTATCGACGTAAGAAGCCAGAAGCCGTGGGGAGCGGCATACCAGCAAAGCCGTGCGACGTCTGGTGGGCAAAGGACCGCACGGGGTTGCGCGAGTACGACCCCGAGAGCGTCTGCGCTGTGATGGAATGCGCCCGTGTCGACCGTGAGCGCGGTATTGTGGTTGCGCCGCTCTCGGCCTGTGACTGGTCGGACGCGAAGTCGCTGTCGTTGACCGCGTCGCCGGTGAAGGGCAATTGCTCCTCCGCGTCGCGACTGGCGAAGAAGCGCGACGGCATGGCGGGCGGGCGATCAGCGTAAGAATGTAGGGAATGGGACCCGGCGAGTAGTTCAAAAGTAGTTGTGGCCGTTGAGTAGTTGCGTTTGCCGGCGAGTACCGTCGAAGCACCACCGGAGCGGCTCCGAGGTATGTATTAGACCGCGACGTGAGGCACCGATTGGGCGACGGTGAAAGGATCCATTGCTGGCATTCACTGGCACTGGCGGGAGCGGGAACATGGTCACTACTAAAAGGTGCTCTGCCGGTAGGGCTATGCGGCTAAGAACTGGGGCTTCAGAACTTTTCTTGCGTCTGGTCGAGAACCAAACGTCATGCGCGCTAGCACATGCACTCCAACCTTACTGTTCCTGCCTTCCAATGTGGTTCCTATCCGCTTCCATCAACCTCCCCTCGTCGGCATGTTTTGCTCCCTACTCTCATGAACTGTATCCCCGCATCTCGAGAGTGAATTAACCCCGCGGACGCAAGATTCGCAATCATGGCGTCAATTTGCTCACCACATGAGCACCACCACTCTGCTCAACGTCTTCGCTTATTATGCACCATGCTCAACGTGCCGGATCCGCAGCTGTGGGTTTCGCGTGGGTCAGCGGAGCTTCCCGTGGGTCTTTTCACATGTGCTAGTCACTGCATCAGTCAGAAATTACAAAGGTAATAAACTGACTCGGATTGAGGTCGTGATTTTGTCTTAGTCGTGTCTACCAGATTCACTGTCGAAGTGAACTTATTGAGGACCAAATCGAACACTTTGGTAAGTACAAGTATATGGCTACCACCAAAGTATCAGCCTCAAGTTCTACCACGCTTAACGCTCAATGCATATCCAAGATAAACCATAGTAACCCAACTGATCCCCCTTTTAATTCTTCAAACTATCCACATACTCCTTGTATATCTGCAAACAACTCTCATCAAACGCCAGCCCCATCCGCTCCGAATTCCCAAACGTCGCCTTCTGCGGCCAACTCATCAACAACCTCTCGGCATCCTCATCCTTCTGCACCTTCAACAAGCCCAACTTCTCCTTCCCACACACCGCCTCAAACGCCTCGTACATCTCGCCCACGGTGACTGAGATACCAGGCATATACACGGCACGAATGTGCGCGGGCATGCTATCGCTCGGGGCGCGCATCACGCGCACGAAATTCTCAATCATGACGCGTGGGCTGCAGATCATTTGGCGTGCAGAGCGGTCTTCGATGGGCACGATGCATTCCAGTCCGGCCATGGGTTCGCGCAGCATGCCGCTCAGGAAGGACGCAGCGGAGCGGGAGGGCGCGCCGGGCCGCACGACGACGGTGGGGAGGCGTAGACAGAATGCGTCAATGAGGCTGCGGCGGTTGAGGTCGTTGATGTGTGCTTCCATGATGAGTTTGTGCGTGCCGTAGACGCCGATGGGTGTGGCGGGGGTATCGTCGGTGATAGTGCCGTTGGTTGTGTACGGGGGTCCGTATACGGCTTGTGTTGAGGCGTAGACGATGCGTGGCTTGGGGCCCTTGAGCTGCGAAATAGCGGCGAGGAGGGCCTGCGTGGCTTCGAGGTTGACTTTAGTTGAGAGCGCGGGGTTGTCTTCGCAGCCTTGGGACATAATGCCGTGGAAGAGGAAGATTGCGCTCCATTGCGAGCGGAGGGAGAGAAGCCGCGTGATGTCGTCTGCTACGGTGAGGTTGGATCCGACGAGTTCGAGGTTTGTGGTGTCGGTTGTGCCGGCTGGTTGTGGGGGCGTTGAGAGGTCAGTAAGGACGACGTTGTTGGTGCCTTCTTTGAGGAGCTTGGTTGCGAGCATGGGGCCTAGGAAGCCGGCGCCGCCTGTTATGAGGATGTTGTTGTTGGCGCTCATCGTGTCGGATAGTGCTGAGTTGTTCGTTTGATGTGATGAGGTGTGAAGTAGATTTCAAGGCACAAGCCACGTGAGTGTTGATAAACTGTTAAAGAGTCTTGTCTGTACTTTCGACATCAACCTGCAACGGGACCTCATACTTAAATACATCCAGCACATCGCTTCGTCGCGCAAGTCCCGTGGGTATTTTCCGCATACTAGTAAAACCTGCTCGTCTCGAGTCAGACCACGCTTCGTCTCGAGGAGAATAGTGACGCTAGGCAAAGCACTCCGCTCCGCAGCCGCCTCCACAAGCTCGAAAATTGACCACGTCTCTGTCATGCCTCTCCGCGCCCCGCCTTTCGATGTGCCCTGTGGCGAGTCAGGAATTCTTACTCTTGTGGCGGTGCGCGGAAGATCCGATTAATATCTGGAGAGCAGAGGATGCTCACCCACCAACTCCCATTGCACCACAGAAGAGTATATGCTGTCAGCGATATGATGCCTCCAAGCTTCTCTGGAACCTTTAGTCTCAATACGGGCCCTCACCACAATCTTTACTCTAAGCCCTGGGATTTCTTTGATGATAGCCATGCTAAATGAGTGAGTATCACAAATTAGAGTGTCCGACGCGAGGAATTAGCGAGTTGTACATGTTGGAAAATCTAGTAATCACGTGGAAGAGTTTGTTTGATCGATAGAAGAGCGGAGAAGCAGCTTAAAATTACTGGAACATTCATGATACTCGGCACGCAGATGCGTCACATCGATGATTACCCTCATCTCAACCTGCCGCTGTTAGAACCGATTCAGGATGAAGAAATGCGTGAACTCCACGCAAATAGCACCACTCGGAGAGAAGAGCTTGCCGCAGCAACAAGCTGTTCGACACCTTACGTCTTCCGAATGAAGCGCCCATCGCTGCCCCGAAGACGCTTACGAGCGCTCTCCTGTGGGACAACTTCCGCCTCATCTTCTTCAACCTCGCCCTCAACTTCGTCCTCATCGTCATCAATGACAACCGGGTTCTCGCAACTCGCTGTATCGTCAGTCTGGCGCTCAGGACGAGAAGCTACTGACGGCTCGACAACCTCCACTTCGTCGTCTGCGTCACCGTCGATAGACCAAGGCTTGTCTTGAGTGAATCCAGCTTGCTCTTCGGCCTCGCGCTTGATCGGGCCGCCTTCTTGCTTGATCTTGCCTGTAGCATCACGCTGATATATAGTCAGTGTGTGTCGAACTTCGACAATGTGGTTTCCTACCTTCTTCATCTGACGAATGAGCTCTTGTGCCTCGTCTTGGGTCAGATCCTCGATAGGTCGATCTTTCAGAGGAACGGGGCCAGGGACGATGTACAGAGCCTGAAGAGCTTCTGTAGATATTGTTAGCTGGTACATGATGAGCGTGCAATCAACCTACTGAGCGAGCGGTACTTGAAGGAGAAGGTCGCCAACGGTCCCTTACCAACGTATGTCCAAGTTGAGTATGAACTGCCACCATATTTATGTTTGTTACGTTTGGCGTACAGAAATTTCCGGGCACCGAGTCTGCTTCTTTGTCAACCTTCGGAAGTCTTGGAATAGCATCATATCTTACCCTGCGGTATGGGACTTTGCGTCTCCCTTCATAGCCTTCTCTGGCACGACGCCGACCTCCTCGATGCGACGATCGCTAGAAAGTTTGACCGTCGGTACTCTGTACGGACGGGACCGCATTCCCAGATCTCGACTTTGATGGTTCCAAGAGACGATGCCTTTTTGCGCATGTCCTTGTCCACATGTTCGTCCTCGTCTAGTGACTCAGTAAATTCCATAAATCTTACGCAGAACTCGGCATACTGGTCTGCAGCTTTTCGAAGCAAAACTTCTGTTCGTACCGGTCTATACCAGCCTTCGTGATGATACTACCAAGCTCGTGTCCCGCGTAGTTTCGGAGCTCATCCGCAGAGATGTGGCCGGAGTTGATGCGAGAGTTTCCGTCTAGCGCGACGATAAACGACATATTCCGTTCCCGGAACGGGTGTGTAAAGGTGACCTTGATGGAGAATTCTTTTCCTGTCTGCGATTGGACTTGGACGTACTTGGTGGTTTCGTGCATGACTACGGGCTCGCTGCCGTCGTCGTATTCCTGAAGAGGTTCGCCATCTACCATGACCTCAACCTTGACTCCCGGAACTTTTGTGAGTATTGCCATTGCTGAGGGTGCGGCTAGGTAGTATAGTCAGGAGTCTTGCACTCAGTGAGGAAGTGAAAGTTGCGCTTGTGACCGTGAAAAAGAATTGAGAGAAAGTGAAGGGAATCAGTCGTGCTTGGGCGAAGAAGTGTTGAATAAATGCGTGCCGCTCGAGAGCTACGCTCGAGCAAGGTTTGCTTGCTGTGACGCACCTGAGGTGCTTCATCACGCCTGCGCGAGCATCTGAGAAGCGTCTTTGGACTCATCATGTGTGTTGTCTACGCTTACTCAGCGCTTCACGCCTATATGGACAGCTCTTTCTCCCCTACAGAGAAAGGCCAGTGATCTCATCTACCATCAGCTAAACTTATTGTTTCCGATGCAGGGCGAGCAAGCCGATTCTTGGGGTTCCGGCTTAACTGACAAGCTCTGCCTTTGGCGGAGACTTTAGGCAACACGCGATTCGCCGCTCATAGGAACTCGATTGACAGGCGTGAAGCAGAAAGTGGCGTAGGGAGCGTGTTCCCATCTCGTCTGATAACTCAAATACTGAGTGACGCGGCTTTTTGACTGGCAGTAGAGGGCCTAGTCAGCCTCGGGATCATGTTGAGTTCCTGGACGCATGCTATAGCGTTGAATTTTGTAGAAAATGAAAGGTACGTGATCTTGAGGTATGTTACCTCAGACTTGTTTGTAGTGTACTCTTGAAGCGGAAATCTCGAGGTTGTACTCTGGTAGTCGCATTCTACAGCAGTAGCAAGACATGGTGTTCTGCTATCGATGGAGGTCTCATCAGCACGCTGCAGATGTAAGCAGATCGCAGTGCGCACACTTGCGACGATGCATGTAATGGTAGTGATGAGGAGAGGGAGAGGTCGAAGATGGAAAGGTGAAATCAGAAAGAACACACGTTTTCGGTCCGTGCACGCCACTAAGCAATTGTCCACCACTTCCCTCGCACCATTCTTTTGCCATTCGTCCTACTTCGACGCTAACCACTCGGTTTCAGAATGGGCGAAGGCACTGTGGGCTCTGATTCTGGTGCGAAGCGACTTCACAGGCTGATCGTACGGCCAATCCTGGTGCAATAACGTTCTTTCAATGACACCTGCAACCAAAATACGGCCGGTCACCGCCAAAACTCTTCAAAAGCTCCTCACATGTATCGGCTCTGCTTCCTCTGGCACCAAAGATGTCCTTTCCGCACGCTTCGAGCGTGACGTGTGTCGACCACATTTCTTCAACACGCGTCCCGATTCGAAAGCTCGGCTTGCCAACAACATCGACTCAAGACATAGGACGCTGAACATCATGAGCATCGACATGGGTATCAAGAACCTCGCGTACTGTCGCGCGTACATGAGCTATCCTGAAGGCGACGCGATGAAGCCCAAGATGGAAGTCGGAACGTGGGAGAGGTTGAACCTGATTGAAGCAAGTTCACCTTTCCGCCCTCCCACGCCTACAACATCATTCGATGAACCGTCCGCCGCAGAACTGGAGGATCTGTACTCGCCAAAAGTACTGTCAGAAATTGCCTACCGTTTCCTCAAGGACGCCGCCTTGCAATCTCCACCTGACGTGTTTTTGATCGAAAGCCAGCGATGGCGATCCGGCGGTCAAGCTGCAATACAACAATGGACTATTCGCGTCAACACGCTCGAAGCCATGCTCTGGGCGATTCTCAATGCGTTGCGCGCTGAGAGCATGATACGTGCGCCACGCACTGAGCATGAGAAGAAATGGAGAGACTATGAGGTACATGGCGTTAGTCCGAAGCGCGTAGGGCAGTATTGGCTTTTGCAGCATGCGAAAGTTTTGGCCGAAAAGCAAAAGGGAGATCTGTCTGCATTTGATGAGGAGGTCGTAGAGACGAGCGAGAAGAAAATGCCACGCGCCAAAGCAGAAAAGAAAGCCAAAATCGCAATTGTGCGCTCGTGGCTAACATTGGAATCCGCCTCGACCGCTCCGTCGACGCCCAGCTCCTCTCCCCAGATCGCGCTACAATTCAGTGAAGGAGCTGCGGTAGCCCGCAGGGGTCTCGTCAATACATCCACGCCACGTTCTACAGGGCGAACGAAGAAAGTGAAAATGACCATTGACAGTGGTCATGCGAAGCAAGAGGTTCAGGAGCCAAAGATGAGGAAACTCGACGACATCACGGATTGTTTCCTGCAAGCGGCAGCGTGGGTGGCGTGGGAGACGAACAGATTGAAGCTATATGAAGTGTGGGATCGAAGGAGGGGTGATGACGGGTCGATGCCAGATCTGAACGACGAGATTTTAAGGGAGATGGTAGAGGTCGCTGGGGAGGGATGAAGTGTAAGACTTTGCGCGTCGATCTCACATGTCATGAGCTCAGCTAGTTACATGACTACCTTGACCTCAATGACATGAAGTAGTTGTCGATGCTCTTTGACTCAGTTCCTCTCCCACCACGTCCCCGTCCTTGGTGATGGCCCGCTATTCGAAAAAACCATAATCCAGCACCTTGTCGTATTTGATATGGAAATTGTCACAAGCCCGCTTCTCTTTATCAGACTCATGCTCATGATAACACCGCTCATGGTATGTGTCAGCTGACTTTGCACGTGACAATTCGCCCAGGCGCTGCATCGCTCGCATCAGGAAAGCTTTGGGGAGCTCATTCAGAGCCTTCAGGATTGCCTCCTGCTCGGGATCGTTATTCACGATCGTTACCTTCGGGTCACACGACGCAATATGTGTCGACCATGTTTTGTAGGACGGGTCGATCCGAGGGGATGTTCTCGGAAGCATAAGAGAACGTCTTGAATCTGGCTGGTCCTTCAAAATAGCCTGATACTAGTCTGTCCGCAAATCGATTGTTGACTAGTCGTCGGAATCGGTCGATGAAGAGTCTGTCGCCAAGCACGTACGCTTTCACTAGCACTATGTATTGTGACTGCTTCCACACGTAAGTACGGCGTGGTGTGACCGTCGGTTGTTCTAGGAGACGGATCCACGAATCACTATATTTCTGCACGGGTAGTGTCTGAGTATAGATCCACTCGACTAGCAGGTTGACTGTAGGGAGTTAGGAAAGGTTGATCGAATGTGCGCTCGTCTTCATGCTCCATACTGAATGCACTTCCGCCGGCGCGTGGTAACTTACATGCGAGATGATCAACGTCCCCGAGACGTACGACACGTTCCTGGGCCTCTTTCCACGGACCCCGAAGCGCCTTGCGGAAGAACTCAGAGTGGTGAACTAGCAGGGCTTCGTGTACATGGTACTTCTTTCGCAGCGGACCGACGTCGATGATGACACAGCCGGCTTCGAAAGTGGCGCTGTGAACAATGTTAGTGGGACTTTCGTCATTTACGATCGATCATCTCTCCTGTAGGCTGGCAGCGATTTGGTGCTGCCACCCTGACCTTGCGTTGCCATAGCCGCGAGCAGCGAAGATTCGCTTATGATGGGATCTCGATGATGAAACTGGTGGGTGGACGGAGGTTTGTGTGGATGGGAGTTCGTTGTGGCAAGAGGTGTGGTGAGTGGGAGTTAGCCCGCTAGCGCCCACATGCCAGGAAAGAGCGCCCGAAGCTGAGAGTGAGACGACGACCATGTAGTGAGATAGGTCCACTCAAGATTAAAATTTACACTAACATTGAATGCAGATAATTAGGAGATACCAGAGCTGAGAAAGAAGACATCAGATCTGAAGACAAACCAGCGCACGAGATCCACACCGTCGCCATGATACCTAGATATCGATGTGATCACTGGTAGAGAAGGTGCCTCCGCCGTTATCTCTGTCATTGGCTTAATGATCGCTCACTCAAAGTAAGCAAGTCCTCTATCTTCGTTGTATCGCATATGCAGCTGCTTGCAGGCCTCTTTCTCTTCGTCAGAGATGTGTTCCAGGTAGCAGCGTTGCTTGGCTCTCAGCCTTGCAGGTACCGTACTGAGCTCATGTTATCGATGGATTGTGCGATGTAGCAGCGCGAGGGGCAAATCCTGCATGTCAGCCAAGCGATAGCCACTAAATGTGGGCGCAATTCTCCTTGCCCATTGCTCAACCAGTCGTTCGATTATCACCCGATCCAACGGTATGTTCTCGAAAGCGTAAGTGATGGAACGTCGATCATCCTGGCCGTAATAGAAACTTCCCTCACTGGTGATGGCGAAGAGGTTGTTGACGGCCCGAAAGAATGCTGGGGCGAGTAGTCGATCTCCCAGCGCATATGCTTTGATCAAGACATGCATGCATTCATTCTCACAAGGGAAAATTGCTTTTTTTACAAGATCCATTTGTTCCCATTCGTCGCGGTCTTGGGGTAGTTCCTGAGTGTATAACCAGTGAACGAACAGGGTGACTGTATGAGCAGTAAGCAATAAATTCCACACTAGGATATTACCAAGAGTAATCCTAGAAGGCTAAAACTTACATGCTTTCGGCTCGATGTCGGCTGGTGTGACCATATTCTCCTCTGCCTCTTTCCAGGAACCGTTCAAGGCCTTCTTGAAGTACTCGGAATGGTGGACAAGCATGGCTTTGTGAACATTATACTTGATGCTGTCAGGCCCGACCTTGACAGTGACGACACCTTGAGTAATTGCGGAGCTAATCATCCCAGTCAGCTACAATGGAATACACACGTGTTGTACGACTCACCCGCAGAGAGGAGCCTTGGCCTTCGCCTTCGATTTCGCATTCGGTTCTGTCATAGTGCTTTTTTGGCGTCTCAAACGATGAACAAGAAAGTGTGTGTGGGAAGAAGCGATGTAGGTGGGGAAACAGAGGTTATGTACACTACGGAGCCGCTTCAACGCGCTCAACAATTTTCAGAGGTAAGAGAAAGGTGTGCAAAGGAGCCAGTAAAACTGACGAAGTGAGAGCAGTCGGATCTCCAGACTTACACTGAATAGGTGAGATTGCCCTGGCTCCCAACAATCTCAAGCAAAAATACCCGCTTCTGCACACCCTCAGCATTTCCCATACAAATCACACTCACACTTCTCCCTCTCCGGACAAAACACCTCCGCCTTCCCAAACACCACATGCCACAAATACTCCCACACCAGCCCCGCCGAATCATCATCCATAATCGTTTTCTGCAACCAAGTCCAATACTTGACATACTCCTGCACATCCCTCTTCTTCACCTGCTCCCTACTCACCGCAAACTCCGCGCTAAGCACAGACGCAAGCCGCTCCGGCACCGCAACCTCTTTGCCAAACAGCTCTTCCCAAATCGCCGGGATCTTCGCTTCCAGGACGCGGAATTCGTGGGAGGGCTTGGCGACGTTGAGGACTTTGTCGTTGCATGTTGTGAGTGATTTTGAGGTCGGGCAGTGGATGTTTGCGAAGCCTGTGGATTGAATGAAGGATGTTTGAAGGGTAGATAAGGCGTCGTGGAGGTTGATATTTTTCTTGGCAAATGAATCTGCTGGAGGGAGAAAGACGATTGTTTCCGGAAGGCAGTTGTAATTCTCGACGATCCATCTGAGGTACGCGCTAGCTACGCGTCCTTTATTAGGGCGATGTGCTTTTGGATGCATGTGCGTGAACATTGGCTCGATGGCGAGGATTTCGCTGCGCCATGATGGTCCCAGTGTCGATACCCAGGATGTATCTTCGCCTTCAATTTTGACTTTGACGATTAAATGATCTGGTGTTTCTCTGCCGGTCGCGTCCTTTGGGCTGGGAGTTTTCCATGGATTCGCATCTGACGATCCGGTGTATGGCCGATAGCCCTGTCCCGACTCTGTTGATGACGTCCGTAACTTTGGTGCAGCGACAAGCAACAAGATGATGAGCACAAAGATGGTTCCCGCTGCCGCCGCTACGGGCGCTGGTCTCCCTCGCATGGCGCGGACTGAACTAGTTCGAGGCCAGCCAGCCGGGAAGTGCTTTTGGTGGAACGTTCCGAATGAGGTGCTGTGCTACCTCAAAGGATGAGACCCTGCCGTGAACGCGGACTTCTCTTTCAAAGTAGAACAACTGTATTGGTTACACACATGTATCACGCCTGCCTCAGCTTGATCCTGCGAACATGGCCAAGATGTGATCGATATTACTGTGTAGAAGAGACGTTAGCATCAGCACTAAAGGCTATGATGTCGACTCTCTCGGCGGAGTACCCTGCTAGCGCCTCTTGTCTCGCTTGTACATGTTGATGCTTCAGAGAACAATGATTCTTCGTTGAAGACATGATCATAGGCATGTAGAACAGTAATTTATGCTCATGGTGTCGGGGTCAGTCTTGTAGCTCAACATGCGGTCCATCGATTGCGCTTGGTATCGTGAGATACGCAGTAGACATGAGAAGACGCTGTGAGCTCTCGATAGGGCTCAAGGTCGCTACGAGGAGCTCGTGCTGCCAAAGCCACTGCAGACGTCTTCTTCTTTTGTCGAAGAAGACCGTCTCATAACAATGCCGCATTCTGTCACATGTCAGCACGACTATATTGGAATTGTTGCACGTGGAGCGCGAATAGTGTGGCGCATGTCTAGGAGGTGGCTCGACGTCATGTCGATCTGGTTCAAGATCAGGGAAAATTATGGCTGACCGCCAAACTACGCGTGTCAAGAGCTGTCAAACCATTCAACAAATATTTGCATCATCAGGTTTTGTGTAGAAAGCAACTTCCCACTGTGTTCAGCACTTGACGGTTCCTTCTTCTTTTCCTGCGCGTCACCGCTCATTTAGGGTACTAATCTCGCGTGTTTCCTGGAGTTCGACTTGCGCCTCTATCTACCGACCTCCACTCCGCTTCCTCAACAGTCCTACCAACCCTACACCCGCACTGCGGATAGATTTCGCGTACACTGCTGCGCCGCTTCGTAAACTCCTAGCATCCCTCCCACCTCGCACACACCTACATGCCGCCGAAACGAAAGCGGTCCACCACCGTCTCCTCAGTCAAGAAAACCGCAGCCATGGACCTCGCGCAAGCCTCATCTCGCGATGCGTCTGATGAAGGCGCCGAAGACCCCGTCCTCCAGGCGGTCGCGTCGAAGAAGGAGCGACAGGCTGATGCCAATGGCGCAAATAAACGCACGCGCTCCGCTAAGAGCGCAGCGATGGCCGAAGACCTCGACGACGACAGCGATGGGCCGGCAAGCAAGAAGAGCCGCCGCACATCGTCTATCGCTGGCGGAGAGCACGGCGAGGGCGGAGAAGCTGGCACGATGCGCATGGAGCCACCCCCAAAAGCAGGCCTCGTCGACCCCGTAGGCTTCAAGACGAACCCACCGCCCAGCGGCCGTGCTGTGCGCATCTACGCGGATGGCGTCTTCGATCTGTTCCACATTGGGCACATGCGACAGCTCCAGCAGGCCAAGACGGCGTTTGACGAAGTGCACCTCATAGTCGGGGTTACTGGCAATGCAGAGACACACAAGCGCAAGGGTCTCACTGTCCTGTCGGCTACAGAGCGCGCCGAGAGCGTGCGACACTGCAAGTGGGTGGACGAGGTCATCGAAGATTGCCCCTGGATTGTCACCGCCGAGTTCCTCGAACAGCACAACATCGACTACGTCGCTCACGACGATCTGCCTTACGGCGCAGACGAGGGCGACGATATCTACGGCCCGATCAAGGAGAAGGGCATGTTCTTGGTGACTCAGAGAACCGAAGGCCTGAGCACAACGGGCATCATCACCAAGTATGACAGCGCGAAAGTTGGAGCAGAACCCACCGCTAACAACCACACAGGATTGTCCGCGACTACGACCAGTACATCGACCGCCAGCTCAAGCGCGGGACGTCTCGCCGCGAGCTCAATGTGTCGTGGCTGAAGAAGAACGAGCTTGACTTCAAGCGCAACATGGCCGAGTTCCGCGACAGCATAAAGGCGAATTGGGCTACAACTGGGCAGGAGCTCAGCAAAGACATCCGACAGTTCTGGCAGTCTAGCAGACCGGCCAGTCCCGCCAGGACGCCTACACGCGAAGTGGCTGACCAGCTTGATGCATCGTCTGCTCGCTCTCCTTCCGCTTTGTCGCGCCTTAGCCATCTGGACATTCCGGGAAGGAGTGCTGGTGCGAGAGAGTCGTCAGACTTTGCAGCTGGCTATAATCTTGGCTTGATTGGTGGTGTACGCTCATGGGTAAGCACATTTGAGTTTCAGTTGGAAGGGTGGCAATACTAACGCAGCTACAGATGGCCCGCAGCCGTCGCAATCTGAATGATAGCAGGCCAGAGAGCCTTCATGACGACAGCAGCTCTGACGAGCGTGACACACGAAGCCCGCATGAGCCACCTCGTGGTCGAACCGGCAAGCAAACACAGTCGGAACCGATGGATACCACGTCAGCTTAGTAGGCTGTGGCTGTTCTTCTGCGCACAAAACACAACTCCTAATTAGGCTCGCTTCCTCATACAGCTACATATAGACCCACTGGAGTACTGCCGTTCATCAAACTACTGTCCCAGCGTTGAGAGCCAGTGAAACGTCGATGTTTGTATCCCCTCTTTGCATACGTGGTAGCAAAGAGACCTTGACCAACAATCTGTCTGCGGCGTATGTGCAAAGCAAGCGAGAGTATTCTTTCATTCCAGTCAGCTTCGCATTTCGCCTTGTGTTGTCTTCTTCATCTTTAACTCCATCACATTCCATACTGAATTACACCCCAGAATGTCTTCATGCAGATTCTTCAGGACGGGCGAGGGGCAAACTGCTCGCGACTTCGCTATAATAAATCGTAGTTTGATTTGCTTCTCCAAACCAGCTCCGCCCAAACGATTGCGTTGGTTGTCATACAGCAATCGCTACCTCGTTGCTGGCCCACCATCGTCCACCATTGCTAATTGTGACGGACCTTGACTTGCTAACTGGCAGATTCTTCTCGTGAAGAGCACGATATTCTACCTGAAGCTTTTTCGAGACGCCTCATACTGACTGCTCTCAAAACAGCGAACACCAAACAGCATCTGAAGTACCATCAGGCATTGCATACCGTACAGTCACAGCGCTTCGCAGTCATCGCACGCCCCGACCACCGGCCACCATCACGCATCAGAGACACATCCAACCCAGCATATTCGATCCCTCAAACCACTCACGATACCATACCGCCCCTCGAACCCAATAGATGTGCATCGTTATCTTCAGCATCGCAGCCTGCTCCTGCCCACCCGTACCCACCTACCCCTACATACGCCTCTGCCCCACCGCTAAATCCCACAACCCCATACAAGCCTGCCCGCAAGGCCATCGATTATCAGAAACATTCCGGTTCCAAGGCGAGTGTCAGTGGTGCAGGCAGTGCGCTAGGGAAAAGGCGCGGGAGGAGAGGAGGGAGTGGGTGAAGAGCAGGTTGGGTGTGCAGGGAAGGGAAAGTATTAGGAGGGAGGGGATGAGGGAGGTGGTGGGGAGGGCGAGGGAGGGGCGGGATGGGTGTGGGTATGGATATGGGTTGGGGTATGGATTTGGAGGGACGGGTAGGGCGGCGTATAGTGCGTGGTGAAGGGGAGGGAATGTGTTGCAGTGTTGTATTTGGGCGGTATACAAAGCAG
>Ga0265797_10000273_pt1 | contig 97287 bp, 64 predicted proteins | sample P2T30metagenome_FD_192433 | JGI IMG/M metagenome (GOLD analysis project Ga0265797, IMG submission 192433) | Plant litter microbial communities from East Loma Ridge, Irvine, California - P2 T30 | ecosystem: Environmental > Terrestrial > Plant litter > Unclassified | place: USA: California... | reverse complement strand
CTCTCGCACCGCACCCGCAAAGAAGATCATTACGCCCAACGGCCCTCTGCGCGCAAAGGAGGCCTCGCCTCTGCTCAACAACAAGTACCCCATCATTGACCACGAGTACGATGCGCTCGTCGTTGGCGCTGGTGGTGCCGGTCTCCGTGCTGCCTTCGGTCTGGCCGAGGCCGGTTTCAACACTGCTTGCATATCGAAGCTTTTCCCTACCAGATCACACACTGTCGCCGCCCAGGGTGGTATCAACGCTGCGCTAGGAAACATGCACAAGGACGACTGGAGGTGGCACATGTACGACACCGTCAAGGGTTCAGATTGGCTCGGAGACCAGGATGCCATCCACTACATGACAAGAGAGGCGCCTGCGTCCGTCATTGAGCTCGAGAACTACGGCTGCCCCTTCTCGCGAACAGACGAGGGCAAGATTTACCAGCGTGCATTCGGTGGTCAGTCCCAGGACTACGGAAAGGGTGGCCAGGCCTACCGCTGCTGCGCCGCCGCCGACCGTACCGGTCACGCTCTTCTGCACACTCTCTACGGCCAGTCGCTCAGGCACAACACCAACTACTTCATTGAGTTCTTCGCCATTGATTTGATCATGGAGGACGGCGAGTGCAAAGGTGTGATTGCCTACAACCAGGAGGACGGCACTCTCCACCGCTTCCGCTCTCACCACACCGTTCTTGCCACTGGTGGCTACGGTCGTGCGTACTTCTCTTGCACTTCTGCTCACACTTGCACTGGTGACGGTATGGCCATGGTTGCCCGTGCCGGTCTCCCCAACCAGGACATGGAGTTCGTTCAGTTCCACCCTACCGGTATCTACGGCGCTGGTTGCCTGATCACTGAGGGCTCTCGTGGTGAGGGTGGATACCTTCTCAACAGCGAGGGTGAGCGCTTCATGGAGCGTTACGCACCCACTGCCAAGGATCTTGCCTCTCGTGACGTTGTCTCCCGCTCCATGACCATGGAGATCCGCGAGGGCCGTGGTGTCGGTCCCGACAAGGACCACATCTACCTCCAGCTTTCTCACTTGCCCGCCGAGGTCCTCCACGAGCGTCTCCCCGGTATCTCCGAGACCGCCTCCATTTTCGCTGGTGTCGACGTTACCAAGCAGCCCATCCCTGTGCTCCCCACCGTCCACTACAACATGGGTGGTATCCCCACCAAGTACACCGGTGAGGTCCTCACTGTTGACGAGGCCGGCAAGGACAAGGTCGTCCCTGGTCTCTTCGCTTGCGGTGAAGCCGCCTGTGTGTCCGTCCACGGTGCTAACCGTCTGGGTGCCAACTCTCTTCTTGATCTTATCGTCTTCGGCCGTGCCGTCTCCCACACTATCCGCGACAACTTCTCGCCTGGCAAGCCCCACAAGGAGCTCGACGCTGGCGCTGGCGCTGAGGCTATCCAGACTGTTGACCAGATCCGCACTGCTGACGGCCCCAAGAGCACCAACGAGGTCCGCAGCGCCATGCAGAAGGTCATGCAGACTGATGTCTCCGTTTTCAGGACTGAGGAGTCACTCCAGGAGGGTGTCAAGAAGTGAGTTTTGCCAATTTTCTCTGACATGAATTCCAAATAACTAACAACCATCACAGGATCAACGAAGTCGACCAGATGTTCTCTCAGGTCGGTACCAAGGACCGCAGCATGATCTGGAACTCCGACCTCGTCGAGACCCTCGAGCTCCGCAACTTGCTCACTTGCGCCGTCCAGACCGCCGAGTCCGCTGCCAACCGCAAGGAGTCTCGTGGTGCCCACGCACGTGAGGACTACCCCGACCGTGACGACGAGAACTGGATGAAGCACACGCTCTCATGGCAGAAGAAGCCCCACGGCAAGACCGAGCTCGGCTACCGTGCGGTTGTTGGTACTACTCTCGACGAGGCAGAGTGCAAGGCTGTGCCTCCTTTCGCGAGAAAGTACTAGATTTTTTGAGAGCGTGTTGTATGTATGTGGAGGGAAGGAAATTCTTGTGTACAGTTTAGCCGCTTTTCTTGACGGAGGGATGTTGATAGCGAATATCGTATTGTGAAATGGTTCAGAACAATTCGGAAGCTGTCTCACACCCTGGGCCTGCGATCTGTACCCACGAGGTACTAAGAATTTCTCATGGTCTACCGTTCGGGCTGTCGTGGAGTTCGTTCTTTAAGCGCGACTGTAATTACAATTCTTGATTGATCTTGATACGCCAAACTGCATCCTTACGTTCTCATACTCCCGTCCTCATCGGATAGCTAGATACAGTCGAACAAGAAATGATTCCCCATCATAATTAATATTCCCCAGCCACCCAACTCTAGGAGGATCAACGGGGACCCGCTGTCTAGCAGGTGGGGCTCGCATTAGTGCTTGCTAGAATGCATCCAAGCTTGCCTTTCCTGTGACGACGATCGAGAGAGCAGAATTGGCGAATGTTGAGGACTGCTGTGCTACCTGACTGTCATCTTACCCTAGACTCTTTCTTTCTTACCTGCATAGACAGGTCGATCAATTGATTGGTTGGGCGACCATACGCGAAACATTCCTGGCCTACACATCGATTTTATACTTTCCAGCCCTCCAAGAGCTTGGTCTCGGTGCTTCTTTTATCAAACCTGCTTCAACAGTCCTACCAAAATTTCAGAGTCACTCCTTGCCCTACAAAGACCATATACATCGAACAACTTCGTAGCGCCCAGCAATCCTTGTGCGACGTGAGGCCTGCATAGCGCCTACAGGCTCATCCTCGGCGGACCCAACCAGCAGCACAAGCAGCAGCAGCACAGCAACGATGCAGCGCGCCACGGCCAACCCGTCTTTCCACTCCGCGCGAATGACCGCCGGCGCCGACAGCGACGACGAGGATAGCGAGTCCGACCTTGCTGTCTCTTCCGCCGACGATGCCAGCGACGCCGAGGCCAACGAGCTGAGACACGAATCAAGCGGGCTCTCGCGCCGCGCGACCGCAGACCTCGAGGACGAACGACTCGCGCGTGAAGGCGGCGACCGCGCCGAGGGAAGAGAGGGCAGATTGCCTGAGGATCCTTTGTCGAAGAGCTTGACGCTGGATGGCGAGGGACCGGTTCTGCTCAACCGTGACAAGCAGAAGCGCACTACGCACTACAATTATCAGCTTGAGAAGCAGATGAGCCACGTTGAGGCGAAGCAGTTCTACCAGAACAAGCGTGGCATGGGCAGCTCGGCCAACTTCGACGAGCTGCAGCAGCAGCAGCAGGGCGGTCGCAACCCGGGCAGTCTTGTTGCGAGCCCAGTCACCAAGAGCAGGACTTTCTCGAGCTACGCGGGCGGCGACGCAAACAATTTCTCGCGATCTGGTAGCTTGAGGAGTTTGCAGAGCGCGGCAAACCCGGGCTATCAGAGTGCGTTGCCGCTTGCTATGAGCGATCCGAACAAGCATCCTAATGCTCCACATGTACAAACGCCTGGCCTGGGTCCTTTTGAGCAGCCACAGTACCCCATGCCTCCTCAGCCCGGTCCTCCCAACGCCGACATGATTCAGAAGGGAAAGGAGAAGTATTACAAAGCTGATCGCGCAGCTGAGGCGCACGAGCACCACCCTGGCTTGCCTCACGAGGCGAAGCCGCTGCTAGAGAAAGAGGGAATCCACGGTGCGGGAGCGGGTATTGGAATCGAAGCTGCGAATGACAGTGGCATCACGACCGAGCTGCAGACGATTTACAGGAACATTCAGAATGTGATGGATATCCGACACAAGTACATGCGTCTCTCGCTGCAAGGGCCTGAAGACAACCCGCGCGATGAGCCTGGTTGGAATATCTACCCTCCTATGCCTGAGCCTGTTTGGAGCCAGGACGGACGCAGAAGTGGTGCGCTTGCGCAAGACAGCACAGACAAGTCGAGCACGGACAGCAAGGGCATCACGCCCAAGGCGCCATCGTCTAAGAACGGCGAACCGCGCAAGTTCCGTAAAATGGGCCACGACATTGGCGAGGACTTTGAGCTTGAAGACTGTCTGCCCGTGCCCGGCGAGGAGGAGATGACGTTCAAGCTTGATCCTACGGGTGTGTACCAGGTTTATGAGACCACGGAGTCTTCTGACTTGCACGAGCCGATCATCCACATCCCGACCATTCGCGAATTCTACATGGATCTCGACCAGATCTTGAATGTTTCTTCTGACGGACCAAGCAAGAGTTTTGCTTTCCGCCGCTTGCAATATCTTGAAGGCAAGTTCAACCTCTATGTGCTGCTCAACGAGTATCAAGAGGTAGCAGATACGAAGGCGGTACCGCATCGTGACTTTTACAACGTCAGAAAGGTCGATACTCACGTTCACCACTCGGCGTGCATGAATCAGAAGCATTTGCTTCGTTTCATCAAGCACAAGATGAAGAAGAGCCCCGATGAGATTGTCTTGCACAGAGACGGCAAGCACCTGACTCTGAGGGAAGTGTTTGAGTCGATTAATCTAACTGCTTACGATCTCTCCATCGATACTCTGGATATGCACGCCCACGTCGACTCCTTCCACCGTTTCGACAAGTTCAACTTGAAGTACAACCCTGTTGGAGAGAGTAGATTGCGTACTATCTTCTTGAAGACAGACAACTACATCCACGGCCGCTACCTCGCAGAGATTACCAAGGAAGTAATTAGCGATCTCGAGAGCAGCAAGTACCAGATGGTCGAATGGCGCATCTCGATCTACGGCCGTACCATGGACGAGTGGGACAAGCTTGCCGCTTGGGTCGTCGACAACAAGCTCTTCTCGCCTAACGTCCGATGGCTGATCCAAGTCCCGCGTCTGTTCGATGTCTACAAGTCCTCGAACCTGATGGATAACTTCCAGCAGATCGTCGTCAACCTCTTTCAGCCTCTGTTCGAGGTCACCAAGAACCCCCAATCCCACCCCAAGCTGCACATTTTCCTACAGCGTGTGATTGGTTTCGACACTGTGGACGATGAGAGCAAGACTGAACGCCGCATCTACCGCAAGTTTCCGCTGCCCAAGGAGTGGAACACGCTGCAGAACCCGCCTTACAGCTACTGGATCTATTACCTGTTCGCCAACATGGCTTCGCTGAACGTCTTCCGCAAGCAGCGTGGCTTCAACACTTTCGTGCTTCGTCCTCACTGCGGTGAAGCTGGTGATGTTGATCATCTTGCCGCTGCTCTGCTTTGCTGTCATAGTATCAGTCACGGTTTGCTGCTGCGCAAGGTGCCATTGCTGCAATACATCTTCTACCTAGAGCAGATTGGTGTGGCGATGAGTCCTTTGAGCAACAATGCGCTGTTCCTGGCGTACGAGCGCAACCCATTCTTGCAGTACTTCCGACGTGGTCTGAACGTCAGTTTGTCCACAGATGATCCTCTGCAGTTTGCTTTCACCAAGGAGCCTCTCATCGAAGAGTACGCTGTTGCCGCCCAAATCTACAAACTCAGCGCTGTGGATATGTCCGAGCTGGCCAAACACTCCGTCGTCCAGAGTGGCTACGAACACAGCGTCAAGCAGCGCTGGCTGGGCAAAGACTACAACCTGCCCGGCGTCGCCGGCAACGACATGGCCAAGGTCAACGTGCCCAACATCCGCGAGGCTTTCAGACACGAGACCTGGCTGCAAGAAATCGCCATGATCGACCGCTACTCACAGCCCGCCAACTCCCAGCGCACTCTCAGCACCACCAACCTCCCGCCTGGTGCCGTGAACACCAGCACAACCAATACAGCTCCCGCCAGCCCCACGCAGAGCATGAAGACAAACCCCTCCGCCACCAACCCCCTCAACGTCGACACCGCAAACTACCGCCCCACAAACCCAGCTTTCAGCTCCTCCGGCCTCGTCGCCACACCACACCAATACCAAGCCAACGCCCAAGCAGCCCGCTTCCCCGGCACCGCTACCCCCACAGACCCCGCCACCGCCCACAACCAAGACGACTCCATCTCGCCCACCGCCCAACGCAAGCCAGGCCACCCCAGCCGCGGCGGCAGCCTGACGTTCCAGCCTTCTGCTCTGGACGCCCCGCCTCCACAGCCTTCCGGCGCTGAAGTCCCGGTTTTGCCTTCGGCCGTTCACGATTTCGGATCTCTGAGCTCGGAGCCGAAGATTTTCCCTGGGGTGCTGGAGAACCGTGAGAGGAGGAGGAGAAGTAGTGTGGCGAGGAGTGGGGAGTTTAATGGGTTGGAGGATATTGCTAGGAGTCAGGAGTTGAGGAGACGGGCGAGTGTGGAGGCGGGGATTGAGAGTGAGGGGGATGAGTGAGGTGTGATGGGTTGAGGGATGGGATGCAGGAAGGGTTGTGTAGGATTATGGGAAGGGAAGGGAACGGAAAGGGATTAGGATGATGGGTATGATGGTTTGATGTAAGTCTGGTCTTTGACGCATTACGAGGAAGTGGGATTTATAGATGGTTTAATGAAAGTATTGATAGACTTAGGCCCTTTCCCCCGGCTCTCGACTGTGGTACCTCGTTGCCTGAGGAGTGCTTGGCTTTCGAGCTTGTTGCTAAGCAAACGCTCACTTTAGTCATGTGAAAGGCGGCAAATCCCGCTCTTGTGTCACATACGAAAATGTGTTGTGGATGCAACCACTCGGACTCAAGACTTTCGCGACACTGAACTTGGCAAGCCAGCAGGCCTTCAACTGAGCAACTACCACACATACGAACAAAACCACACGCGAGCGACACAATGAGCACCCCACTGGATGATGGGTCAGACAATTGCTCCGATCACGGCAGCGAGCACCTTCTGGGATGCTCCAGGGAGCATAACGATGGGGAGCCATGTTATATGAATCACAGTGGTTGGACAAGCCATCTCGACGGCGAACAACCACCACCAGTCTACCCACCGCCACCCGGCGTTCACTCGAATTGCGCAGTCTGCGACGAAAATTATTACACAGTGGAGACACAGCAAAACGCCATCTCGGACCTCAACATAGAAAGCAAGATTTGTACCTTGTACAAGGGCTACTTCATCACTGAAGAAGCCGCACAGCAATCGCTCTACACTGTTATCAAAGGGGCTATTGAGGATTTCGAATATATCAGAGGTGTGCTCAGGTCGCATGGCGACCTCGTGATGTCACGTTGGACAAAGAAAAGCAAAGATAAGCGAGGAGTTCTGCTCGACTCTGCTTCTGACGTCTGTTTTGGGAACTGGCCACCCATCACGAAACGTCAACTCGCACCATGGGTAGAGGATCCCCTTTTTCTTGAAGAACCCATATCTCCCGGTGCCATGATTGGCAGCGGATTTTGCAGCACATGGATCAACATCGAGGAACTTGCCGGAGACCGTATGAAGCTGCTCGCATTTCTTCATGTGCGATGCGAAAATCCACCTTGTGACTGGGCGTCGTTCGATGCCCACGGAATGAAGCGCTACTTTCTGACACCAGTCAACCCGCTGATGTTTAATGCAAAATGCGTCGAAATATCTGGCGAGAACTATGGACACATGGTTCCCTTTGACGTCGAGTTGATACACTCAGGGAAAATCGTTGGCTTCCCGCGTGCATGGGCTACTGCCTGGGTTCAGCAGTACATGTCTTCTGCTTTGCGAGAGGTAGTCGACAAGCTTGTGGCCGGGGCTCCGCCAAGTGGAGATGTCAAGTGGAGCAGATTGGTGTCTGACGGTTTCCGAAACCATGTCGGTGGTCCAATGTTCGGGGTATACGACAACCAACTTTTTGCGTCTCCCTCTAGATTTGACCCGGAGACTTTGCTGGAAATGGCGAGTGATCAACTTAACCGTGTCGTAGATGAGGTTGAGCTGCTACAGGGCGATCAGGAATATTTGCGCGACCACGCTTCAACTATGAAGGCGAACATCTCCTGGGATGCTAGTGTCTCGTCATCGTTGAAATGGAGCTACATTTCCGGAACAATCGCTGCGTTGTGGACCGACAGGCTCTCTCGCTGGCAGATCATTGTCGACAGGAGCCAGAAACTCGTCAACCTCTGTCGAAACCGTTCGGTTACCAATCAAGTCCACGTGGGATTGCCGAGTGACATCAAAACCGCAATCATCGATTATGGATTGATGCTAAGAGACATGCTCGAGATCGAGCTGGTACATCTGCGCAGCGCCGTCTCGAACATGCACGCCATGAAAGATACCTACAGCAAGCACGCAAGCAGAGGAGTATTGTTTCAGAAATTTGATTATGAAGAGAACTTTAGCAAGCCAGGCAATCGGATTGCGTATGTGGAACAAATGCTGCTGGTTCATCTGTCGTTGCGCCGTCATTCTGGATTAGCACACGGCGCCCTTAGAAACTTCGAAGCAGAGCTAGCAAAGGTCAAGCCTGACCGACATGTCAGTGAGGCGAGCTCGGCGATTGCACTACTCGATGCCATGCAGAATATCTGGCGTCTAGGCCATGTGATGGCCGAGGACGAGCTGCGTAGCTCGAGCATCGACGGAGATATGGCCGAAAAGCGGCTTGCTGCTGTACGATCACAACATGGCCTCTTCAAGACACGCTCAGACGAGAAGAGGTATGAACGTCTCGGCTCAATCCTACGCGACTTCTGCGAATCTCCCTGGCCCAAAAATCGCGGTTCTGCTACTTGGCTAGACAAGAGGCTCGAAATTCGGAAGCTTCAAGGAGAATTCTGGCGAGTTGCGCGAGAGGATTGGCAGCAGCACCAGCACGAGTTGCAGGGTGACGTTGTTGGTGCCGTGGTTGGCCACATGTCCTTCGCAGAGTCACCACGATATGTCGCTGAGGTTGAAGCGGAGCGAGCATCGTTCGAAGCCGAGCTCCGCCAATCACAAGAGTCGAACATTCGAAAGAAAGAAGTCAAGCACATTCCACAGTCGGTATGGGGTGTTGAGCCAGAGAAAATCAAGCGCATGCGCACCAGGCCGAAATCCGCCGATCCTGCCGAAGAGCCTGGACTTGAAATCGCGGCAATCGACCTCAATGAGGAGCATGTCGCTGATACTGTTCAAACACCGGCGAAGCCATTGATTCCAGTCAAGCAAGACAGCAAACGAATTTTCGACAAGATGTTCTCCCGCAATTCGACGGCTTCCAACTTCCGTTGGACTCACCTGATCAACGCCCTCATCGATGCTGGCATGACGGCCACACAGAGTGCAGGCTCTGCAGTCAGATTCAAAAACGAGCACGGAAGTGTCGTCTTCCATCACCCACACGGTGAGAATCACGAATCTACGCTCAGTGCGGAATTTCTTCGCAACCAGGTCGGCAAGCGCCTGACGAAATGGTTCTCTTGGGATAGTGAGACTTTTGTGGAGAGGAAGAAGGACGAGTAGCAGGTACCGGCGGTTTGAAACGGAGTCTTGCGCAGTGGGGAAGGGAGTGCAAGAATGCATCGACAAACAACGGCCGACAGCATTTGCAGGCATGCTTCCTCTGAGGAGAAAGATAACGACGATGAGCATGTCATGGTCACTCCCTTGAAACCGGCGCAGCGATGAGCAGCACTCTGAGGTCGGAACTTAGACGAGCAGCATACAGTGAGCCGGGAGTCTAAGAGCGACTATTGCCATTCGTTTCGGGATACATGTAGTTTCGTATTGCTGGACCGAGCAGTGAGTTCCATAACCTTTCTTTTACTCTTCCACTTGCACTATTCACGTCCGCTACTGATCACTGCGATTTGGATGCTTTTCGAAACAGCATTGTCGGAAACCGCGCGAGCATCCTCTGATCTAGAACTTCATGCAAACAGTCTCACGCACGTGCGTAGAAACTTCGGGAGCGTGCATAGAAGGTTTGATGGCTCTGTTTGACAGCACCGCAATCAACATACATGCCTGGCCGTGTGAAACGCATCTCACCACGTCGACTCAGCCATCGCAGCATTACTGACTTCTCTCGTTGGCTCGCAATCCTTAAATCTCACCGCCGCCGTGTGCCAGCAGAACACGAACTCTGACGAACAATATTTCTCTCCAGGCATCGAATCTGTCTCCACGCCGAACACGACACCACCACGTTCGCATCAACCATGGAAGTGCCTGTCATATACCCTCCTCCCGACGGAGCCCATCTCTACTGCGAGCTGTGCAGTTTGCACTTCTACCCCATCGGGAACCAGCGAAGCTCTGGACGCACATACCAAATGAGCGTCGACGACGACGAAGCCCAAGAGATGATCACATCTCGCTTGTCAGAAGCCAAAAATGACATCGATTACGTCAAAGAAAAACTGGAAACGCATGGTGACCTTTTGGTCTCTCGTTGGTCAAAACGAAGCCGGGACAAGAGAGGGAAGTTGTTGAGCGATGCCGCCGGTGAGGTGTTTGGCGCTTGGCCCAGAGTCGGTCCAACACATTCGCCTGGGTTTGTGGAGAATTGCAAGGCGCGGATTGGAACAGAACGCTGGAATTACATCGAGCGCCTCTTGAAGTCGCGAGCGTGCGACGGATGTTGGTTTGGTCGGTGGCTGAAGATCACGGATCTCACAGAAGACAGGCTGAAACTCCTCATGCTCCTCCACGTCCGAACGAGTTACTCCGCGCAAGACTGGACTATCTTCGACCTAAGCCAGAATGCAAGCACGTGGGAGAGTACAACTGGGAAGATCTCGTTCAATGCACAGTGCGTACGGATATGCGGAAACGATTTCGGGCGCTTGGAAACATTTGACCGAGACTTGGTTCATGCTCGCGCCATTATCGGCTTCCCTCGCGCATACACTACAGTCATGGGACAAAAGTCTCTCGCACGAGCTCTGCGAAAAGTCGTCGATGCCATTGTGATGGAATCGCCTGCTACCGGCAACAGCAAATGGTTAAAGCTTATGACAGGGGCTAATGGCCTTCAAGGGACGGTCGAGGAGGGACGCTGGAGTTCATACGTACACCCAGGCTTCGCCCCACCTTCTGGTCTGGACATAGATGCCTTGCTTCAAGCATCTTCCGACAGGTACAACCAAATCGCCGATGAAATGGAGTTGATTCAAGCCGACCCACAATACACATACAATTGTGTCTTGACCATGAAGGCTGGCATCAATTGGGATGAGAATGTCCCGTCCTCTCTGAAGTGGGCTTACGTCTCTGAAACCCTGTTCCACAACCGGGCGATGTCGCTCGTCCTGTGGCAAATCCTTATCCACGAATGTCGATCCTTCCAGTCAGTTTGCAGAGCTCACGAAGAGGAGAATCACACAAGTGCCATTCAGCCGGGCTCTTATATGCCCACAGCAGTCAGAGATGCCTTCAAAGTGCTTTGCGCCACTGTTCAATCGCGTCAGGTCGTTCAAAAAACAAAGCTGGGGCGCGCAATCACAGACATGGACGCAATGAAACGCCACAACAAGAGACGCATGGTTGATGGGAAATTGAGCAACGTTTTCAGGTCCGAAGAATCTCAAAATCTGGATTTACCAAGTGATCGCATCGCAGTAGCTTCACGTGCAGTACAAGGCATGACGGTCAGCTCTGGTCTATACAGCGTAAAACACGAACTCGACGTATTGGCGGACGAATTGTCTCTCGTTCAGTCCAACCAACGTACGGATGACGAGTTCTCTAGCCTTGCTCTGATAGATGCCATGCGAATGTCGACTTTCTGGGGCTGTCAAGCCATTGTTGAGCCTACTTACCTGGGACCCAGCGACATGCCGAGCCCAGTGTACAACAACCCCAAGCCTCGCTCGAATTCTCAATCTTCCAAGAGTTCTGTACTTTCAGACTTGAGCGCTGGAGCATTGGAATTTATGGAGAGCGTGGAACGAGACCGAGGCCCCCCTGCGCCTGGCCCAATCGGCAAACGACTGGGACCACTACTTCGCGAGTTCTGCGACAATCCTTGGCCCAAAAATGGCAGCGGACCAGTCTGGCTTGAGAAAGCTACCAAGTCTCGACAGCTCCTTTCAGCAATATGGCAAGCGTTGCGCGATGAATGGTCTACGCTTGCCATCAATTCCTTGGATAAGACCAGCATCAATACTATCGTTGCCACCGACATGTCTTTCGATACATCCCCACGATATCTTGCTATGGTCGACGAAGAGCGCAAGGCTCACCAGCGTGGACCAACGACTGCAACCCCGAAAACCGCAGCGAGCCAGCAACAGTTGTTGCAGTCGACTTGGGGATCTGAGAACACACATACTGGTCCAGTGCGGAGGAACATCACCAGGGCCAAGCTTGAACATACACGTGTGGAAGAGCTAGCCGAGCCTGACCTACCCACGTCTAGCAGCCAACAGAATGAGCCAATGTTGCAGGAATCGGTGTTGCAGGAATCGGTGTTGCAGGAACCTACGGCTCCGAGAATTTCAGTCAAGCAGGAGAGCTTGAGTGTCTTCAACAAGATGTTCACGAGCGGCGGGACATCCTCGATCCGTTGGATCCAGCTCGTCCAGGCGCTTACTGATGCTGGCATGACCGCCACTCAAGTGCCCGGATCTGGAGTCAAGTTTTCGAACGGCCGAGAAAGTATTGTGTTGCACAAACCACACCCCGAGCCTGTTGTCGATGGAGTGATGCTTCGCTGCCAAATCGGTAGGAGGCTGCAGAAGTGGTTCTCATGGGACAAGGAGACGTTTGTCCTCAGGGTGAAGAATGTCGAGGAGGAGCAGTGTGATGTTGACAATGAACGAAGAGGTTGGGAGTCTGTGAGTAAGTCTTAGATCGTGGCACGGAGTCACCGACGTTGTTTGCGGACAGATGCAGTAATAGAGATCAAAGTACTCTCATTCTAGAAATATGATGTTGGCAGAGAATCAGAGATTGAGTGATGTCTGCCAGGCGGTGGAGTAATCTCGGTATGCATTTACTTGACGCTCGGTCACTGCCAGTCACAAAGAAGCGTTTGTCATCAGCTCGGTGGTCAGGGAAACTCCCTGGGCAAATCCCGGTGAGTGCAACATGTGAAAGACCAGCGAGCCTATCCATCTCCCTCACACTCACACCACGGACACAGCACACGAAGCTTGTTGGAAGACAACTCTGCCACTTGCACCGAGAAAATCAGCGGGGACGCAAGCAAGAAACAGTACTTGACAGTTCACTTCCGAAGGCACCGCTCGACTTCTTCCGCGTCACAGCATCATCAACTTGCAACGCCACAATGGGTTCAGAGCAGCCTCCGCTGAACTCGATCGCAAAGACTCCGATCTACCCGCCACCTGAAGATCCATATTGTGCCGGTACAATCCCACCAGGCAAATGTCAGTTCTACAATCGCAACTTCTACAGTGTCACTGCTCAAGAGAGTGGCGCGCAACGTTACCACGGCTCACTTACGACTGAGGAAGCGCAAGCCGAGATCGACAGGTTGCTCAAAGAGGCACGAGGGGACATAGCTCATGTCAAAGCCATGCTGCAGACTCATGGCGATTTGATCGCATCTCGTTGGGCGAAAAAGAGCATTGACAAGAGGGGACAGTTGTTGTGCGCAACCGCTGAATTCTGCTTCGGCGAATGGCCGCCAGGGTCAACTAGACAGAGAGAGAAATCACCCGAGGATTACTTCACTGCTTGGTTTCCCGAAGAAAGCAAAAAGAGGCAAACTGCGTACGCGCTCTGGATACATGCCAAGGACTTCGCAGAGGACCGCTCGAAGCTGCTCACGCTTCTTCACCTTCGCACGGAGTATCCACCTCAGAGCTGGGCCATGTACGATTCAATCGGATGCAAAGCAATGTTTGATGAGGCTATGGACTTACCTTACAACCCACACTGTGTGAAAATGTTTGGAGAGGACTACGGCAAGCTGGTGAGCCATGAAGCTGCGCTCATACACACTTCGGCAATCATGAGTTTTCCCCGAGCCCTTGCCACCATAAAAGCGCAGGGTGCGATCTCACACGCGCTGCGTTTAGTTGTTGACGAAATCGTGTCGCACTCGGACCCAAGCGGCAACTCCAAATGGACAGATCTAGCTCTCAACATGAACAAAAGGGGCGGAGAGAGTCGATGGACCTTTTATGAGCATCCGGGATTAGTTCCTCCCAGCGGATTTGATACAAAAACCCTCCTCGAAAAGGCAAAAAGCAAGTTCAACGAGCTCTCTGATGACATGGAGCTCATGCAGGTTGATCCCGAATACTTTCTCAACACAGCATTGACATTCAAGGCCAGCATTGGGTCCATAGATCCGATACCGACAGCTATCAAATGGAACCTTGTGGCTATGGAACTTCTAGAAAACCGTCTCGCTAAGCTCATGCAATGGAACATTATCCATTACGCCTGTCGTGTGCTTCATAAGGTATTTGAAAAGCACCGCGAGAACATCAGACCTGGGACTCTCTTGCCACCTGAAGTGGGAGATGCTATGAGGATCTATCGCGGTTCCACAGACAGAGCTATTGATATACAATGCCAACTTTTCAGGAACGCTATCATGCACATGTCGGCACTGAAGGACTGCTACGCCGTTGTCAAGGAGGATGGGAGATACGACTGGACACTCCTGAGGCATCCTCTGGACCTCGGCAGAGAAAGTGACCGCCTGCTCACGATAGCTCTGACGGCCGAGTATTCCATCAAACAAAAGAGACTGGACGGCGCAAGATGGGAGATTCAACTCCTCCTCATCAAACTAAGGTCCATCAAGTACGAGAAAGCTATTGATGAAGAGATATCAAGCCTCGCTTTGCTGGATGAGTTACGACTTGCACAGATCTGGAGCCAGTTGGGTCCTTTCAAAATGTCTCCGGGAGAAGCTGATATGTTTCGCGAGGCAAAAGCCGCACGCGAGTCTCGACCATCGACTCCAGTGTCCCCAGCAAATGACCACAAAGTAACAAGGCAACATCAAACTACCGACCCGACGCAAAATCCACTGGCAACACGACTTGGTCCCCTGCTCCGGAACTTCTGCGAAGCGCCATGGCCTAAAGATCACAAATCGCCGACTTGGTTGGACAAAGTCACCGAATCTCGAAAGTGTCTCTCCAACTTCTGGAAAGCCGCACGCGAAGAGTGGAAAGCGATGGAAGAGGCCAAAGGCCCAATTCGCCCTAGTATGCAGCAATTGCTCGAGTCCATGTCGTTTGATACCACGCCAGAGTACCTTGAGGAAGTTCGCAAGGAACGCGAGGAGGGTGAGGCAGAGATTCAACGTATGCAAGCCGCTCAGGTACGCCAGGGGAGTCCTTACAGTACACTGCAGACCACTTGGGGTGTTGCAGACAGCTCGAAGATGGAGCAGAAGTCCGATCAATCGCAACGCACGAAGATCAAGACTACCGGAACGAACACATCCGGCAATCTCGGCATCTCCACGCTCAGCATCGGCCAAGGCAAGATGAGCCAGAGCAGCAACGAGGGCGTGACTGCCACGGAGATACCGGTCAGGCAGGACAGCCTTATTCTCTTCAGAAAGATGTTCTCATCAAGCACCGGCTCGACACCGGGCTCTGTAAAATGGACTCATCTCGTCCAAGCACTCACCGATGCCGGTCTCGTCGCCACGCAGGCTCCGGGGTCTGCTGTGGCTTTTTCCAACGGTAGTGCAGGTGCGATCAACTTCCACAAGCCTCATGAGCCTGTGGTTGACGCCATGATGCTCCGCTGCATGGGCAAGCGGCTGAGGAAGTGGTTCGGATGGACAGGTGACAGGTTTGTTTTGAGGGCGAAGGAAGGCGACAGGCCAATCGTATGAGCACAGAGGAAGTGGTTGAGGATGGAGAGCTTGTGTGATCTTTGGAATGGGCACGCGTACGAGGAGATTGTAAATTTCTGAATGAGGCGTAAAGTGATGTGAAGCTGTCGCCTTCATAGCTGTTGTTCTTGTAGCCGTGATACGACACAGACTTCAACATCGAGTCTACGACAACATTACTTCTGTAGACTTCATGCGAGTTACATTACATCATCAGCTCTGTAACTTGTTACGCGATTCCTCGAGTTTGGTGGCCGCCGGGATCTTCCGAAGCTTTCACAAACAAGTCAAGTGTTGGTAAAGAAGCGATCTCGTTGCGACCCACTCAATCATTCCCACATCCCCGCCTCGTACTCAACCACATTACCAAACACTCATCAACATCCATCGTCCATCGCCCATCGTCCATCGCCCATCGTCCATCGTTGTAATCCACAGCTACCAGATTCCTCACAACTCACTGGCATATCATCGCCTACAAACGCTTGCAAGAACCAACTTACGAGGCATCTCGTAAATCTGCGACACTTCGCGTGGAATCAGTCGCTACCTAGACGATAACCGACATCGATCCCAAGTCAACCGAGTCTCCAGTCGTCTCCGCTGTGTATACAGAGGGAACAGTTCTACACCACTGACGAGCCCGCCATGGCCGACATCGTGGTATTCCCTCCGCCACCGAGCGCTCAGAACGACAGTAAGCTACTCGAGGATCATTATCTCTCTGTGGAAGATCAGAGAAGTGGCAAGCGAGTCTATCTTAGACGTTTTGAGGATCATGAGGCGCAGGGTAAGTTGAACGCCCTCCTCGAGGAGTGTAACTCAGAGATCCAGAACATCAAAGAAAAGCTGTCATCCCACGGAGATACGATCCTCAAACGTTGGAAGAAATACAGTTACGAGAGAAGAGCGAGTGTCCTCAGAGCAGGCGCGAAAGACGTTTTCATGGGCGTCTATGAGCAAGTCGAGGCTTGGAGGCCGGACCCGGCAGCCGACCCGTTGGAAGTGGGAGAGCCTTACGTAGCATGCATCGACTGGCTAGGCCGACAAGAGATCGAGCAGCTGGCCAAGGATCATACGAGGTTACTGGCGCTTCTCAATGTCAGATCCGAGTACGGGCCAGAGCAATGGGCGACTTTTGACACTCGTTCGGCTCGAAGGGGTTTCGTCATGGATTATGCGATACCTGATCACAAGTTCAACGCAAACTCTGTCATTATGCACGGCGAAGCATATGGTAGGCTGAAAGAATTCGACATCGACGCAGCCCGTAGCTTTGAGGAGGTGGGTTTTCCCCGCGCATTTGTAACAATCTGTGTCCAAAAAATGATAGCCATTTGGCTGTCTACGATTGTTGACGAGCTCAACGCGGATGCGCCACCAAGCGGAAACACGACTTGGACAGCAATGGTTGCTGGAGGTCTACGCGGCGCTCAGAATCACGGTTCCTGGAGTAGCTACGAACATCAAGAATTTGCGCCACCATCAGCGTTCGACCCAGACGCCATCCTGCGGAAGGCACGCGGGCATCTCAACATGCTCCTGGATGAGATGGAGATCCTCCAACAAAGTCCTGAGGCCATGCGTCAATACGTATTGGAGGAGAAAGCGAACACTGCTTTCCATGAACCCAAGAGCAAGGAAGAAGTGTGGCAACACGTGTCACAGACCTTGGGATTGTCGTGGACCAAGGAGATCGAACGTTGGACGCATCTGGTAGCCGAGTGTGAACGCTTGCAGGCCACTGTCGCGAAGTCGGGGGTTGTTCAAGTAGCCGGAGCTCGATTGACCAAGGACGTCGATACGGCTATAAGGCGTTTTGGTCAGGCCATGCGTGAAGCTCTTGCAGAAGCGACTTCCGAATGGATAACGCAGATTCGGACCGTCGATGTCGTGTCAGAACACATCAAACGCCCGGTTCGTAGCCGCATAGAAAAACTTCGTTCTTGGAACCTCGATCCGAATCGGCACAGTCATCGCATCACGTTTCACTGCCTCGAATTGGATGCTGCAAAGCATCCTCATAGCCATTCGTGGCATTTGAAACAACTCAAGGAGCAACTGGTGGGTACTACTTATAGTACGGGTCTTGCAAACTGGATGTCAGGCATTGCGCTGATGGATGAGTTCCTGGTCTCGTGGTCCTACAGGCAAACGATTGATCAAGGTGATCCGCGGGAACCTGATGCGGTCAATGTCGAGTCCGAGTCGAGGAACATGTCGTCTTCCACTTTCAGTACCCCAAGATACAAGGTCACACTAAATTTCTGGTCCATCACATCGAGTGACCTGGAGTGCAGTCAGTTGCTGCGTCACTTTTGCGATCTTCCGCTTCCTAAGGGACACAAGGACACAAGGTGGCTCGAGAAGATGACCGAGTCTCGTCAGAGTCTCACCAAAATCTGGACCTGCATTCGTAACTCCTGGAACGAACGTCAGCAAAAACTTGGCAAATTTGACGACGATTTCAGAGCGAAAGTACTGTCGCAGATGTCGTTTGACTTGTCCCACGAGTACCTGGCGAGGGTGGCGGCTGAACGCCTACAAATTGAAGCGCAAGCAGACGCTGGAACGTCACTGAGGATGGGCCGAGAGGATGGATCGGGATTTGTACAACAAGGCTGGGATCAAAAGACAGCACCGATGGTGCCGTTCGGAAGAATCTGACCAAGAAAAGCAATGCAGCGCGCAGTGATGAGACGATCAGAGATGGACTGAAAGGATTGGCTCTGCATGACAATGGAGTATCCACCGGAGGAGAAGCCCATGACGCTCTTACAAAAGTCCATCAAATCGCTGTCAAACAAGACACCCTCAGCGTAATGTCGAAAATATTCTCGACAGCAGACGGTTCGAGCGGCGTGCGCTGGACTGTGTTGCTGCAAGCCCTCGCGGACGCAGGATTGGCTGCCACACCTGGTGCGGGCTCGGCGATGTCTTTTACGAACGAGCACGGCACAATTTCAATTCACCAGCCACACGACCGTGATGGGCCTGTCTTCAATGCGGTCAGATTACGTGGCCTGGGTAGACGTCTTGGCAAGTGGTTCGGCTGGACCAGCGAGACGTTTGTGCTGAGAGAGAAGGATGATCAGAAGTCTTGAGCAGGTGGTGGCGTTCTTTGGAAGTGATCTGTCAGCGCATTGGCAAGTCTGAATTATTGCTTCAAAGACCCCTCGGGAATCGATTGGCCAAAGGTACGGTGTAGGTACGAGTCTACGGAGTGAGAGATCTGGATATCTTTCGCGTAGCAGATGACTCGTCGGGCTATGACCGTACAGCCCTCCGGCAGACAGTAAAGGGAGACAGACAGAAGACCAAGTAGACCTAGCGTACAAGACTAAAATTATTCGAATACAAAGATGTCAAGATAACACGCAAGACCTTTTGATGTCGTGCCTTCAAAAGCCAAGGGCGTGAAGTGAGCTGGTGCGGAGGTGACCCAATGAGGTAAGCGCTAGTCTACCATTTAAATAATAAATATTAGGATGTTGATTCGATTTGGTGCTTTTGTTATCATAAATTTTGTGACAATCATGTAAGAGGCCATAAACACAACAAGCGCTTTCAACGTAATTACATGAGGTCGAAACAGAATAAAAGCATCTATCATTTTTTCACTGCATCTGAGAAGCCCATAGCTGCGAACCGCAAAACCCAAGCGGTGAGCTCGTCACAACTCCATGCTCATGGCGTCAAGTCATTCACACGTCTACTCGTCCTGCTCGTCAATGCCCAGCTCGTGGCCGGCATCCTCGTCCTCCTCGAAAGTGTCTGCGGGGACCTGGTACAGGCGGATAGTAGGCTTGTTGGGGTCCTTGACAAGGACGTACTTGCCGTCATCCTCGCGCATGACCATGTCGACAAATGTGCGGACGATGGCCCAGCCGTTGTTGAGGTTGAGGTTCATCTGGGCGGCAAACTCGCGGGGCTTGTAGCCGAGCACGCCGAGGACGACGTGGTCGGTGTTGCTCTTGGGGTTGGCACGGGAGACGAAACTGTGATGCGTTAGTAAGTTGGTTCAAGATTTGCAGTTTCAAACACATTTTAAACTCACCCAAGCTTCATGAGGTCGGCCTTTGCGAGGATGGCCTGAGTGGTCCAGCGGGCAAGCTTGCAGCTGTTGTTCTTCATTTCGGTGGCAACGACGGCACCACGCTGGGAAGCCAGCTTGGTCCTCCAGTCGAGAGCACCACCGGAACCCTGAGCCTTGTTGTCGAACTCGTTCAGAGCCTTGATGATGAGGTACTGGTCCTCGCCGCTGATGCTGTTCTTCACCACGGCGTCCAACTCGGTACGCACAACAAGGTGGATCGACTCCTCGTCGGAAGCGAGCGAAAGATCGAAGCGACGGTACTTGTATGCCTTGGAGGCAGGGGGATCGGTCTCCTCTGCGGAGTTGTAGAAGGGGTGCTCGTTGGCCATGTCGACCTTGTTGGTCTCTTGGACAACTTGCGAGGGGAAGACGTTGTTGATGTGAGTGGCCTCCTCCTTGAGGGCGCCAGGGGCGTTGATTGTGTCCTTGTTGCCCTCGCTCATCTCGAGCGGCGCATCGGCGGCGTTCTCGTTGACAGTAACCATGTCGAGGCTGCTGCCCTCGCGCTTGTCGATGTAGATCTTGTTGCCCTGCTTCACCATAACGAGATCCCAAGAGTACACACTGCGGGGAGCGCACATGAGCATGGAGAGGATGTTGTCGGTAGCGAAGACAGTGGCCTCGTCCTTCTCGGCCAGCTCTTGGATAACGGGATCGTGAGAGGTTGTCACGTTGTATGCGGCACGGTCCAGTGCACCAAGCTTCTTAACGCTGGTAGGAGCGCCAGGCTGCTTGTCGTAAGCGCGGTCGTAGTAGTAAAGGAATCCATGGTCCTCGAGATCCTCGCCATCGCCAGTGTCCAGGTTGAGCTTGAGGAGACGGGAGAACTCGATCTCCTCGAGCACACGCCATGAGTCCTTGGGCTGGACAGAGGCCTCACGGTTGCGCTGTGGCTTGTCCCAGTCCTTCCAGCCGAATCTTCTGCCTCCACGCGCACCGCCACGGCCACCGCGAGAGTCATAGCCCTGTGCTCCACCACGTCCACCACGTCCGCCGTCGGAGCGCTGGAAAGCGCCCCTGCCACCACGGCCAGCCTGGCCTCCACGCTGGCCACGGCCGCGGAAGACAGCGCTTCCTCTGCCGCCAAAGCCTCTGCCGCGAGTGGAAGTCTGCGAGCGGTCGACGAGCGAGAAGCTGCCCTCCTCGTTCTGGCCCTCGATGTTGAAGACAGTCTGGAGTCCGCCGGCGCCGTAAATCTGGTCGCGGTATCTCTGCTGGTATTGTTGCCTGCCGCCGCGTGCGCTGTCCTTGCCCTCAGAAGTCCAGTCGGCCATGCGACCCAGCTTGTCGCCCTTGGAGAAAGGCGCATATGGCACACCGTCCAGGGTGGTCTCGGTGGTGGTCGGGGGGCCCCATGCCTCGTTGGTGGAGGGGAGGTTGTTGACCAGGTCACGGAGAGATTGGAAGGAGGCCATCTTGTCGTTTGGAATCTGGTCCTTGCGCTGCGATGCTCGTCGTCGCCGTCCGCTATACAAATGTTGTAGAATTTAATCTCTTGGCGGCCCGCCCCACTTTCCCCCCAGCTCAGCCCAAAGTCGCGTCGAGCGAGCAGAAGGAGCGCCACCAAAGGAAACATCACTTCTTATCTACCAAAGTAGCTTACTTTTACACATATATTGTACACTTCTTCACTTCACTGACATATTGCCAAATTGGAAACAACACGTGACTTACTCCCATCATCACAAAGACACGTCACCAGACGATCTGACAGCGTCTGCCATGGCCTTTCTGGAAGATCGCGGGTCAAGGCATGGTGACCCGCATGGATCTTCGCGTGCATACCACCGCGCCGAGCTCAAAGAAAGATGACGAACGCTTCGTTGCACAGGCTGAGACATATGCTTCTTTCGTCGGGACAAGGGTGCTTGCGAGAATTCCTAAAGATGCTTCAAAAGACCTGTCCTCGTTGCGACAGCCTGATATTGTCCCAATCAACATGATCCCTGAGATCCAAAGGACACCGCAACAGCCCATTGGAGAATCTACAGAACTGGCCTACGACGCAACAACATTTTTGGAAGAGACACAGCTTGGCTACACGGCATTGGAAAGTCAATTGTTCGCCCCTTCATCTCGAATTTCGGCCAAGGTCCCTAAACGGCTCATCAAGTCTCCGGAATACAGTACTACCGAGATTAGCAATCCTGAAAGTGAGCCACCTGGACCGAACGACTCGCGACAAGATGGCAGTTCGTCTTCACATCAAGTCCCCAGTCAGTCGTCCTATCTAAAGTCCCCAAATCTGGATCGCTCGAGTAAGAGGCCTCGCATCAACGACGAGAATCGGCAATTCTTTCCAACCAGGAAGTCGTTCTTGCCACCGGTCATTCCATCGCGAGAGCATGCCACGGAGGGCTTCAGCAATGCAGACGAGCACATGGAAGCTTCCCTACCAAGTCAACGACATATTGCAAATTTAGCAGACAACTCCGCTTCGAATGACGATGTCACTTCTGAGCTACCGACCTCGTACTCATTAAGCGATGTAACTTCCGTCAGCTCGAGGAGTCAACAACATAGTATACAACGATCCGTTAGCGATCCGGGTCCTCCGCCACCAGAAGCGGCAGAATCTGTGTTGGTAAGACCAGACCCCGTGGCAGGCGTACCTCTGGAATCGCAGCCCAAAGTTATCACTCGAATTCTTGAGTACGCAGCTCCCGTGATAACAACCGCCCGCCCAGTCTCGCCGAGGCCTTCAAACAGTAACACGGTCGTAAAAGACTTTGCTGTCGTCGATGTTACTAAAAGGAGAATCGATGACAGTGCCTCGAAACCAGAAAGCTACCCCGAGTTGCCCACATCAATACGCCCACCCGCACCTCAGCCCTCACTTCAGCGCTTAGAGACTCACGTCACAGAGTCCCTTCGCTACCTTGCAGAAAACAACCACCTGGCACAATGCTACAAGCCCATCTTTGTCTCTCGAGACCTCAGACAGTCAGAGCGCGGGTATTGGGTCTTCGATATCACGCCTTGGCCTGCGCAGCTAAGGCTTGAATTCTTCCAATTTCTTGCCAAAATGATCGAACCCGGCAGAGTTGGCTGGGGCGTTTGGTGCACGCGAGAAGAGGCTAGTTTGGAAGTGAGGGTGTACTGCTGGGGTGAAGTTGCGAGACATGTCTATTTTATGCTGTATGTGGCTAGCAAAAGCAAGGTGCGTAAGCTGGGGTTGAGATGGATCGACGCCGATGGTGAGGTGATTGTACAGATGCGAGGTGCAGAAACTTAATGTGCGAAGGAAGCGAATTGAGCTATCGATCAACAATACCACCACTTTGGAAGCGCCGAACAATCACCTGTCTTGCGTATGAATTTGCACCCGCTCATGTCTGCATCTCCCATTGACGCATGTTGATGGCAATTCTGGCCATTACCACCCCACCCATGTTCGGTGGTAATTGCGCGCCAAATTCGAATAAGCACACTGTAATGCACCGAGCAACGACCATGTCAATGTCAACGCCCGCTGGTCCCGGTGAGATCACTAACGGCATCGTTACAGGCCTACGACAATGATTCTGGGATCGTCAAAGTCACAAGTCTCTCTACAACACTATTATCTTTCTTCCATCCTGATACCTAACAAGAACCGCTGGTTGAATGCATGCCACCTAAGCAGAGCGTCCGTTCACGATCTCTACTTCGGAATGCTTTACCCCGAAGCTAACAAACCGAGCCCGAAATTCCGAAGCTTATACTAGACGCAACCCACATCATCCGAAGTCGTCGTGTGCGCCCTTCGTCTTTTCTCGCTATAATTCACCTCAATTCTCTCGGCAGGTCGTCTGCTGAACTTGCTGATAGGCTTGTCCGGCCGCCAACACCAGCCCTATGCTCACTAGTAGGAACACGATTACGGCCAAGAAACGTATCCACGTCCATGTCCGACTACGCCACGTCCACCTACATCCGATATCAAGTTTATACTTTTCTACTTGCGGGGTATGATGTCGATTCAGTGACTTCCCTATGATCGTTCCCCATATTATCATGATTGAGACTGGGGAAACACAGGCGCCAGTGCGTCGGTTTTTGTGCTTATAAAGAGAGGCCGACCCGTTCTGGTCTGTCTCCTCACGAAGCAAAGCCTTAACATCATCATTTGGGGCACAATGGTTCAGTTTCGATCAGCAGTCCTGGCATTGGGTTGCTTGACTTGGCGACAGGTTGCAGCGTGGGTTGATCCTGGTATGGACGAGAGCGAATGCCATCATAGGACTAACATTTCACAGCTTCGTCGACCATGGAAACGCTTATCCCATTGGTTACAACCTCGGTCAAGATGTGACCATTGATGCCAAAACGCCATATAAGAAGAAAGACATTGAGCTTTCGCCGTCACAACCATTCTTGACCCTCGATTATGGCACGGATAGATCTGGCTTCCCAATCTTCTCCGTCGAATCTTTGTCAGGCGACACCCAGATCGAGGTGAAATACTCGGAAGAGTTTCCCGCTCTGGCCTTGCCTCAATCGGATGGCCCATGGCCTTTCACCGTCGGACTTGCGAATGCATTCCGCGTCGAGACCTTCAACTTGACAGAAAGCGGCAAGACACAGAGCTTCTTCGTCCAAGGTGGTCAGAGATGGCAGAGTGTACGATTACTGACCAACACCACGATCGTCTTCAACGAAATTGGCTTCAACTCTACCGCCCCACTTGGAGGACCCAAGGATATCCCTGGCAAACTCACGACATCGAACTCGGTCTATGATAGATTGTTTGATCTCGGTGGACAAGCGTCCCACGTCTCATGTATCGACGCAGGCAACGCCCCATCAACCTGGGAGATCACACCTGAAGGCGCACTGATTAGAGGTCAGACGACCGCTCAGTCCGCGAAAGGAGTCAAATTCAGCAACTACACTCTTTCATTTTCGAGCAAGATTGTCCGCGGTGGCACAGGATGGAGAGTTGCAAGTGGCATTCAGCCCTACGGAGCTTACTTTGTGTTGACATCCAACGAGCAAGCTCTAGTCAACACTAACCGCTCGCTGCTCATTCCAAACACACTCATCTTCACGTACGGCTCGTCGCTGTATCCGCAAGAGACCATCACTACTGGACCTGTGCACCAGTACCCGCTAAATCTAACGATCGAAGATGGCACTTGGTACAATATCAGCACAGCCATCACCACCGATGCTTACGTCGTCTCCATCGACGGCAAGGTCGCTGTATCGATCCCCATCGCCGAATCTTTAGAGCTTTCAGCCAACGCAGGTTTCGTTGGTACAAGATCAGCATACTTGGGAAGCTTCGGCTTCGGACCATACCAAGACCAAGCTGCTTACTTCAAAGACGTCACCGTCAACGCGAGCAACGGAACTCAGATCTACCAGAATTCTCTCACGTCTGAGGACGTCCTTGGAGAATACGAGCAAGCTCCGCTGGACAAGTCCATCTGTCTCGATGGCGGCAAGCGCGACCGCCTGGTCTGGACTGGCGATTTCTACCACACCGTTAGCGTGGTAGCAGCTAGCACAGCACGATGGGACCAACTTCTAGGCACCATCGCTCTCGTCTTGGACACGCAGCTCACCGAGGGACCGTCTGCTGGCTTGGTACAGATCTCTCCGTTCATGGGTGCCGAACCAGAATTCAACTCAGCAACTGGCCTATATGACGGCCTCCTTGACTATCAGGATCTGTTCCTGGCAGGTGTTGGCGACTTCTACCACTACAGTGGCCAGTCTCAGCCGCTGAGGCCACACTGGTCTCAGATCAAGGCACAAGCAGCTGCCAAACTGAAGTATGTCAATCCGGTCACTGGCCTTGTCGATAGCGCTATCAACTTCCTTGGACCTGCGAACGGCACAGCCGTGACTGGTGTCTTCGCTTATGCACTGGAACAGCTCGCGCCTCTAGCTCGCGCTCTGGGCGACACTGCCACGGCAGAGCTTTACGAAAGTACATCCAAATCCCTCGTGCAAGCCATCAACGACAAGCTTTGGAATCCCGAGCTAGGGACTTGGTCACTTTCGATTGATGCGCCATCCAACTATTCTCTTACTGGCATCGGATGGGCGATTCTAGCTGGCGCTGCGAACGGCTCGCAAGTCACCTCTTCTTTCGCAAAGCTGGATGAGCTCCGCTGCGGCATTGGCTACCGCACAATTTCCAGCGAAGCTTGCACAGATGATTATCAGATTTCGCCAAACACCAACGGCTTCCTGCTGAACGGTCTGTTCAAGGCACAGCGTGACCTCGGAGTTGGAAACCTCACGATCGCCAGGGCTCAATTGGAAGACTTCTGGGTAGCAATGGTTGACCAGAACGAATACTTCTCCGGCGCGTCGTGGGAATACGTCCACCCCGACGGATCACCCGGCATCAACAGATTCACCAGTCTGTCTCACCCATGGGGCGGTGCTCCTACATATGTCCTTCCCGAATACGTGCTTGGCATCTCGCCTACTAGCGCCGGCTACAAGACCTGGACTTTCACTCCAGCACTCGAGGGTCTCGATCTCGAGCACGCGGAAGGAACAGTCGTCACGGCTTACGGCTATATTGAGGCAAAGTGGAAGATCCAGGGCAAGCAGATTAAAGTGAAAACGAATGTGCCACGTGGAACTTCCGCTACTTTGGCCGTACCGAAGGGCTACTGCACGAGGTACCGGAGCAAGAGCTACGAAGGTGGACACGTGCCATTGAAGGCCGGAGGAAAAGTTTCATTGACTTTGAAGAAGTGCTGATAGATCTATGTGAGTAATCTTTCACGAGCATTCGGTAGCATTCTCACGTGGAAGCATATAATGAAATTCATGATTTCACGTATGTGAACAAGCCTTCAGTTGTACTCGACAACACATGGTAGGTGATGCTTCAGTCTCATGTGATCTTCACTTTCCAGACCTCCTCACTTGTCGTCGGTCGGTCATTGTGTTCAGAAAGTGAACGCCAGATTCTGGTCCGTCTCAGTAGCCATACCATACCGAAATCCTTGAGCTGAACTTGCAATAACTACCTTTATCTTGTCTGACACCTCCACTATGGATGCGCGATCTGCCGACATCGACAAGGTCATACTGGCACCTTTCCTACAACCTATATCCAAAGAATACCTCACTGACCACTACTCCAGCCCGACAACCTCACAATGCCCAGCAACAACTCCAAAGGAGTTCAGAACTCCGCAACCTCCTCTGTCCAACCCAAACAAGCTAGCACCCCGAGTCTTGCAAGCGTAATCGAATCACTCCAAGTCATCCAAACCCTACATGAAGAGCAATATCGGAAAGCTCGGCTTCGCGATGTCGATTACTATCAATTCCTGGACGACGAAGCCATTCCAAGCAAAGCGCATGACACTCTAGACAGGCATTACTTGACCGAAATCGCGCGTCTCAAAGACATCATAGCCATCAAAGACGCCCGGATCGAAGAGCTCGAGGCCGCACTCCGTGACCACCAAATCCCGACCCATGACAAGACTCCACCCAAACAACCCCCAACAGACACAGGAACCAAATCACCCACTCCCCAAAACCCAACCTCCAACGACTCCGACGACGAAAAGTATTGCTACTGCCTCCGCCCCTCCTACGGCGCCATGGTCGCCTGCGACAACCCTGACTGCACCCGCAAATGGTTCCACCTCCACCACACCAACCTCCCGTACCTGCCCGAAGAAGACGACGACTGGACCTGTACTCTCTGTCACGGCTGGGAGCCTCTCTACGACGGCTGCTGGCGCTGCCCGAAATGCTTCTACGAGATCCTCGACGAGGACGAAGACTATGACGAGGGAGTGCCTTCTAAGTATGCTCCCAGAGGGTGTGAGTCCTGTAAACTGGAGCGTGGAGATCCGTGGCAGCTGGGTTACGAGGACAGAGAGAGCAGTGGCGATGAGGAAGATGGTGAGAGCCAGGATGAGGACGAGGAAAGTGAGAATAGCAGCGAGGGGGTTGACGATGATGAGATCGAGCACGACGTTGACTCTGAGGATGCTGAGATGGACTACGACGATATCGAAGGCTGTGACGAAGGTGAAGATGACTTGGACGGCGAGAGCGCGGAAGACGATAGATCTTCCTCCTCTTCTTCTACGTGACAAGGATGATCATGGGATTGTGGGCGTTGTTTCAATCAATGATCGACAATGGTGTGATATCTACATAGCTTGGGCGAGTGAGAATAGTCGAGTACGAATGATAACATCAACAAACTAATTCAAACCCTGTCCAACCTTCGGGTGGTGCGAAGTATAGCACACACTCTCATACGACTTTGAGACCTTACGAGAAAACGATATACCATCGAGATACTAATATGATAACACGAGTACCTTCGTAGAATTCACACTACTACTTCGAGGCACCGATCAAGAATACGGGGACCTCGCCCTTGAGGGTGCGAAGTATAGCACAGCACTCTCATACGGCTTTTGAGGTCTTGAAGAAGAAAACGATAAGGCCATCGAGATACTGATATAACCAAGCAGAGTGCCTTAGTAGTCTATGCACTACTACCTGCAGGCACTGATAAAAGATACCACAGCCTTGCCCTTGAGATGACCAACTACCATACATACTCACACCATGGTGTATGATCATAGAGTGAGTGTTATACTTCACACTACCCGAAGGGAGCATCGAGGAAATGGAAATCCAGTACGCTCGGATTATGCACATACCATCGTATCCAGACCTATCTACTCAAACCTGTCCTAAGAGACGCGACGCAATGCAACAACAATATCACTAAAAAAAAAAAACGCCACATACCACGGCGCAAGAGCAAAAAAAGAACATAACCATAAACCAAAATTAAAAGCATATATTCATCCCCAAGGGTATCTCTCCTTTCATTCGTCCTGTCCAAGCATTTGCTGTAGCAGTAGTAGTAGCGTGTTCATATCTCTCCTCTCTCCTCCCAATCCCTTCACGTGCAGCGCGGCAGCATGCGGAATCTCATCAGGATTGTCTTTCGTATCTCCGTTTTCATCCGTGCGAGCTTCGTGGGTATGTCGGGAGCCTTCTAGACCTTTCCGTCATCGTCGTCGTCCTCGAAGAAGCTGATGATGGCGCGGACGCCGCTGGGGCCGAGGCCGTGGGGAGGGTAGCAGACTGTGAGGATATTTGTTAGTATCTGTTTTTTTGGTAAGAAAATGGGAAATATCAAAAGACTTACCATAGACTGGGTCGGGCGCGGCACCAAGCTTCTCTCTGAACTCGCTCTTGTTGACAAGGTGCAAGTCGTTGGCGATAGCGTGGTAGGCCTTGGACAGCACCTTGACACGAGTTCCCTTGAGGTTGTGGCCAGGAGTGAAGCTGCTCGAGGCACCACTGCCAAAAGTGACGCTGCTGGCACTGACGGCTGCAAGCGCCTTGAGTGCGTGGATGATGGTGGCCTCGATGGCGCCGGAGGGAGCGCCAGGGAAGTCGAGCGCAAACTTGACCTGCCAGCCATGCTCGGGAGCGAGCTGGGCAAGAATGACGAAGCAGGCGATCTCGCCCTCCTTGGTCTTGGTGTAGACATACTGCCTGTGCGGCATATCTTGCCAAGGGTGCACATCTGTGAGGTGGACCTGCTTGCCCTTGGTCTTCCTGCTGTCCAGCCAGTCCGCAATACGTTTGTCGATTTGCTGCCTGAGCTCATCGGGGAAGTGCTCGCCGATGGGGATATCGTGAATCTTAATTCCTTCCTTCTCTGCGTGGCGGATCTTGCGCTGCACCTCGGGATCCTTGAGACCCTTGATGTCATTGGGGTCCACACGCTGCTCAGCGGCAACGGAGAATGTGCGCCAGTCGAACTTGGTTGCAAGCACCTCCTGCACGGGACCACCACAAAGCAGCCACAAAGGCTTGATCTTGCGCTCCTTCTTGATGTAACGGAGGTACGCTGAGACGGTCTTTGTGTACTGGGTGTCGTGGCAAAGAGGGTCGCCAATGGTCATAGCGAAGCCCTCGTGCTGCACGAAACCAACTGCCGCACCAGTGTACGGGTCTCTCCAGTGCTCGAATTTGGGTTCGAGCCAGGATGTGTTCGAGGCGTCACCATAGTTGGCAATGAGGCTCTCGATGGGCTGGAAGTCAATCTTAGCCATAACACGGTCTTTTCCAGACCATGGTGGGTGAAGAGTGCTGGCTTCTGGGTGTCTCAGTTGAGTGACGGGTTTCCTCTCCGGAAGCGAGCGAGGATCTCTGGCGAACATAGTGGCGTGTCTGATGTCACCGAGCTTCAAGATAAGCATGAGAATGCGCTCCATGCCAATACCTCCACCTCCGTGGGGAGGAGCTGCCCACTCGAAGCCATCCATGTACTCCTCCATGGTGTCAGGGTCCATCTTAAGGCTCTTCATCTTCTCGATGAGCGTTTCCGCATCGTGAATACGCTGACCTCCGGAAAGAATTTCCTGGCCACGAACGAAAATGTCGAAGGAGTTGGTGACATTGGGGTTGTACGGATCAGGCATCGCGTAGAAGGGACGTGCGGAAGTCGGGAACTTGTCGAGGACGTAGTAGTCGGTACCAAGCTGCTCCTTGATGACCTTGCCGAGCTGGATCTCATCCCTGGTACCGAGATCCTCATCTTCGGGCAGAGGCTTGCCGTGTTCGTCGGTCCAGCCAGTCGCGTTCAGCATGCGGATGCCCTCAGCGAAGGGAATGATCGGGGTTTCGGGAAGCCAGACCAGATCCTCAGACGGGAAGTGGTGCTTGACAATCTCAACCTCCTCGCGGTACTCTGTGTAGATGTAGTTGAAGATGGCCTTGAAAGTTCCATCGAGTGTGCGGAGGACTTCGTGGTAGTGCTCATCAATGGCCATCTCGAGATCGAGACCGGTGAACTCAGTCAAATGACGGTGAGTGTTGCTGTTCTCGGCACGGAAAACGGGACCAATCTCGAAGACCTTCTTGAAATCGGAAGCAATGGCCATCTGCTTGCCCAGTTGCGGTGATTGGGCCAGGAAAGCTGGCCTGTTGAAGTAGTTCACCTTGAACACACTTGCGCCTGATTCAGATGCAACAGCCTGCAGCTTGGGAGTGTGAATCTCAATGAAGCCCTCGTTGTGCAAGTGCGAGCGGAAGGCCTGGCAGATAGCAGACTGAATCCTGAAAATACTCTGGGCAGCAGTTGTGCGCAGATCAATGATACGGCCATTTTGCCTGGCACGGTCAGAGATAACAACGCGGTTGTCGCCCTCACGTGCCTGAGTGTCCTGCTTAGAGACCTCTGCCTCGTGAACGGTGAAAGGCAGCGACTGAATGGGCTTGCCTTCGACATAGAGCTCGTGGATGTGAATCTCAATGTTCTTAATCGATGTGCTCTCGACGACACCCTGCTTGGCCTTGACCTCCTGAACCACACCCTTGACCTTGCAAATGGTCTCGAGGTGCAAGTGTTCGGCCCAGTAGAGGAAGTGTGCGGAAACGCTGCCGTGCTCTTGCAGGATACCTTGGATGGTGGCGGTCTGTTGCCTCAGCTCGACGAACATGAGGTGGGCACTGAGTTTGCGGATGTTGTGCAACCTGGCACGGAAGGTGACGACCTGTCCCACCATCGAGGGCTGCAGATCGCGGATGTCCATGCGGACGTCGCCAGGCATTTGGCCGGCGTAGTTGTTGACGGGCAGCACACCATACTTGGATCTCTGCTCGTCAGTCTCCTCAGCGGCAGCCTTGGCCTCTGCCTCTTCCTTGCGCTTCTGCTGGGCTGCGATGTGCTCCTCGACCTCCTTCTCGTGCCTCTCGCGCTCGGCTTGGCGCTCGAGCTTGCGTGCCTGGCCGCGGCTGACGGGCTCGCCATCTCTGTTGAGTGGGAGGTCCTCGGTGGAGGAGCGGGAGTCAGAAGAGCTGCCGCGCACCTTCCTCCTCAAAAGACCCAATGGGCTGTGAGTGGCACGAGGGCGGTGGTGGTGGTCAGTGGAAGCACGGTGTGCGTGCCTGCTATCGAGCGAGGCACGATGGGCAGGAGTTGGCTGAGTGGAGGCATGTCGAGGGTGGTCCAGAGACTGACGCAGCCTGTCGATGGAGCCGCGGGGTGTGGTGGAGGGTGAGTGTTTGCGGGAGTTGTCCTTGCCGTTCAGTGTGAGGGAGGAGAGGCCGGTGGAGGCCTTGCTGACGCCACTGGTGCTCTCGGCATCGCTCTGCTGGGCACTGCTGTTGCGGTCTTTGGAGTGCGAGCGGCTGTGATGGCCGGGCTTGAGGACCTCGAAGGCCTTTTTGAGAGCCGACATGGCGGCGGTTGTGTGTGGTGGATTGGCAGTGGTACCAAGCTTCGAGATAAGCTGTTGCTGGTATTTAACGCTTCGCAGTGGGACGGAGGAGGGGACTGGAGCTGAGAGCTGAGAAACTCAGAACAAGGCAAGTCCGCGGGGAGCGAGGAGAGTTGAGGGGGTTTGTCTGGTGGAGGGACACAGAGGGACGGAGGAAGAGGAAGCTAGCAGCAAACGGGTGAGCTGCGGGTTAGAGAGGGCTTGCGAGGAGTGGGAGTCGGGCGAGCTTCCAGGTATTATTGGTGCTTGCGTCGATCTGACAACGACCTCTCTAATGCCGACTGCGATGACCAAGATTGCTCGCTGCAGTCCAGCGATGCGGGCGTCTTATGTCACACCTGAGCAGCGTGCCCAGCACGGCCAATGGGATCGACGAGGATTGCGGGCGCGCACGGCCGGGCGTTGATGAGGCGCGAGGATGGCCTGGACTACCACAAGCGGATGCAGAATGAGGGCCGCGCGAGATTGAGTTGGGCGAGTGATTGAGAGAGGGTCACGTTCATTAAATTACCTACAAGGGACATCCATATCCATTCTATACCAAATACCGCTGCCTTCCCTGCAAACGTCACTTCCTCGAATTTACCTGCTCTGCCTCCCACCTTCCCGCTTCCAAGCCCAGCACTGCAGAATAGACACGCACAAGCACATGAAGCCAAGTCCAGCAAGTCCACACTCCCGCCCGAACAACCCAACGCCTCGCTTGCCACTAACCACTCTAACGGACCCCACCTCTCTAATCTGGCGTCGTGACTGGGGAAGGAAATTCGTCAGTGAGACGTCAGACTTGACCGACCATCGCCCACAAAACTTGACCCGAGCGCACACTACCGACTGTCAATCGAGATGGCCATTTGTGTTCTCTTCCTCTCGCCCCTTTGCCAGGTAGTCCCCTTAATCTACATGGGGAAGGGGTTCGCGAAGAAAGAAACATGTGATACAATCGTGAATTCTCGTCGCCGGGAACTGGAACTGAGCGCCACACCGGTGCATAAGGCATTCGGTATCGGTACGGGATCTTCGAGCTTCCGCTTTCACGAAAACCCGCGAGGCCGTGTGCCCTCTACTCGGCGGAGTTAGCTCCTTCGAGAATAACTTATCTTCCTCTTCACTTTCCGGAGGCTTGTCTGTTGTGCTTGTGACCAGCGCCCACAAAATCCAGAGCACCAAACCGGATGGATCAGCGTGTGCCACAACTCGCCTCGCTCGCTCAAGTTCCGCCAGCGCCCTATAGGCGGTAGTGTGCAGGTGTGGCTGTAGGGCTGTGAAAGACGGGTGAGACATTGTGACGTGCCCTTTGCATCTTGCAGGGCCGATCCGCCTTGATCTTTCACCAGAATGACCTAGGAGGTTACGAATGTTGTCGAAAAAATTAACAAGATCTCGATGTCTTCGTCCATACCTCCTATTATTTTCGACTTTCATTCGGCGATTGACTGGGTAATTAAGGTGAGTAGCCGAAGTTCACCACTGTGCTTCTCTTATCGCTGCGTTCGTCCGATTCTGCCCCTATCCATCACTAATTCACTATCGTTGAACTGCAACCATCCTGAGTCGTCACGCCATAAAGCCATCTCCAGATCTACAACTCATGACTGTGACAGGAAATGGACATCCCAGCTCAAACCCGCACTTCCAAGGTTGTGGCGTCGATCCCAAACTGGGTTCTAATCAAGTAACTGAGCCACACGTGCCACAGTGCTGCATCACTTAATTCAGGGACAATGATCACCTCGTGTTTCGTCGTTGTTGACTAGGAGTGCCTCGCAGGAGAAATGATCCTCATCTGCCTCGCTTCTTCTTGCTCCTCCGTCTCCTGGTTGTTATGAAGAGGAGATACACGTCAGATCATGCTAATCTGTAGCTAATGGGTGATGTTGTCGTGCTCATCGATGTGACCACAGCATCACTCGCTTCTATCGCATAACTGCATGCTCGTGATGCATACATGTAATCGTTCGAAGGTTTGACAAAACGTGGACTGGCTTTGCTGATTATCAGATGGCGTACTTGCTCGCGTGGACTAGCACCACAGGCTATATGCGCAGTGATGAACAAGGCTAGCTATTGAGATACTATTTCAATTCTGTTTACCATTCATGTACACAACCTTGAGCGTAGCCGTCATGCTACCTACAGTGAAATGGCGCTGGATGATTGTGTGATTACATGCACGTAAGACCCAAGCACTTGGCCGTGTAGCACAACCTACATGTACATGTATATCTTCGCTATAGCGTCCAACTTGGAAACTCCTAATATCTATCCACCGAAGAATCGAAAAGTCTCTCCAGCCACTCTGCTACACTTGGTGCCACGGCACGTGCAAACCAAAATACTTACTACCTATCCTGTCTGACTCTCAACTCTGGCAGAAACCCTTGACGAGCGAACAGTGCACACCTCTTCCTTCCCCATCTGTGCCCTCTTCTTTCTTCAAGTCCCCGACCCACGGACATAAGACGTAACTCCGTGATATGCCCTTATTAGACTTCATTTCTTCATCCTTCGCGCGGTTGAGCAGGCCAGGGACTGCGCATTGCTGCTGCAGCCTTGCGGTGAGTCATCGCGTGTGAGGCTGTTTCTGCTGGTTCTGATGTCTTTTGCTAGGGCGAATGTGGGCAATGTGAGCAGAACTGCAGGTAATAGACAGTACTTCAAGTAGGCTTGGCAGCCAATCCAGCCCCTCTCTTCCCGCGCGAGTGTCGATCTTGATGCTTACGAAAGAGGTCACCGCGCCTTCGCTTTGAGCCGAAGCACGCCTAGGTTCTCTTTCAGCTGCTGCTTAGAAGCCCAGAGCTGAAACACTGCCTTTACTTGCTGTACTATTCTTCTGCCTACTTGACCACTGTAACCGCTCCTCCTGCTTAGTCGTCTGCGACGCTCATCCACGCCAACGTCTTTACCCCAGTTGCAGCCGCTACTACCAGCCCTAGCTGAGCTGATCGCAAGCTACGATCCAGACGAAACACAGTACCGACTTCGAACTCGTGACCAGCGACACTGTTCGCGAACGCACTCACGACATCCACCAAGACGCGCTGGCTCGCGCGCATCGGCCTACAATCCAGGCGACCTTCTTCCTCCAAGCTAGCGCATCCAACGACCCGCGACAAACAGCAATCCCAGAATGGCGCCTGGAAACCAGCCCACGCCGCCCTCCTCCACTTCCTCCAACGGCGCCTCTCCAGACAACCAACAATTCCGCGTAGTACGCAAGCGCAATCGCGTACCTCTCTCTTGCGGACCATGCCGACACCGCAAACTGAAGTGCAACCGTGGCGCTCCATGCGACAACTGTATCAAGCGCGGCGACACCACATCTTGCAACTATGCGTCGCCCAAGAGCAAGAAGCAGAGCGCTGCGGGTGCGGCAAATCAGACTCCAGACGACATGCAAAATCGCATAGATCGACTGGAGGGATTGGTGCTTTCGCTTATGACGAATGGAGGGCCTGGTGATGGTGCTGCGGCCGCGCGCGCTGCGGTTAGTGCGAGTAGGAGTAATAGCCTGAGTACGGCGTCGGATCTGAAGCTTGATGTGGAAGGCAGCGACATGATACAAGAGGAGAATGAGAATGGAGAAGAGGACAGCGAGGTGGAGCAGGTGTCCAAAGGCATTGGCATCATGAAAGTGCACAACGGGCAGGCGGTCTTTGCTTCTGACGCACACTGGTATGCCATCATGGCTGAGATTGGAGAGGTCAAGAAATACTTCGAGGCGCACAAAGAAGACTACAGCAACCACCTCGCCAAAGTCACGGCGGCGAGAGCACACGAGAATCCTGGCAACGCTTTCTTACTGCAAGGTCCAGCTGCCAGAGACAAGGAGGAGCTTTTATCAGCGTTCCCATCGAAGGCTGACAGCGATCGCTTGATCGCGCGCTACTTCAATGCCTACGATCCTTCAGTGCACATTGTTCACGGCCCTTCATTTCAGAAACAGTACGACGCGCATTGGATGGATCCTAGCTCGACATCGATCGTCTGGCTGGGAATGTGCTATGCGATGATGACTCTTGCTCTGCAATCATATCACCGAGCTGGTGATGAACCACCCGAATACCGCGGACGGGCACTAGAGTTGTCACACGAGTATAGACGACTCACCGCGCAATGCATCTTACTCGCAGACATCACACAACCAATCCCACAACTACTCGAAACTCTGGTCTTACACGTGCAGGCTGAGTACGGCCGCAGCAGAGACGCAGAGCCCAGTGTTCTTTTGATGACTGGCATTTGCGTCAGACTGGCAATTCGCATGGGCTATCACCGCGATCCCGGCCCACACGCTAACATTACCCCTTTTGTGGGTGAGATGCGCCGCAGGGTGTGGACTTTTGTTCGTCAGATCGATTTGTTGATTTCATTCCAATTCGGTATGCCTGCTATTGTGCGGTCAGATCATGTCGACACGCAAGCGCCTCGAAATCTTTACGATGATGAGATTCACGAGGATATGCAGGTTCTCCCGGCATCAAGACCTTCTTTCGAGGCCACTCCCATGACCTACATGATTGCAAAGTCACGGATGACTTTCACATTTGGGCAGATTGTTGAGCGGACTGGTTCATTAACAAACCAGCCGACTTATGAGGAGACAATGAGCTTCGACCAGCAGTTGCGTGATATCAGAGCAAGTCACCCACCTCTGCTGCAGATGCGCACGTTCCAAGACTCGGCTCGCGATCCTGCAAACTTGATCATGCAGCGTATCGGGCTGGAACTTGTGTACCTACGATCCCTCTTCGTTTTGCACAGACGCTTCATCGCCAAAGGCCGAGACAACCCTCGCTATGCCTACTCACGCCGCACATGTATCGACGCCTCAATGGAGATGCTTACTCACCAGGCCACGCTACACGAAGAGGCGCAACCCGGCGGACGCCTTCGCAGTGTCAAGTGGTACATCTCCTCACTCACAACCCATGACTTCATGCTAGCAGCCATGAATGTGTGCATGGATCTCTTCCATACAGCAGAGACTGAGCGACGTTCTGGCAACGGCAGCCAGACATCTGCTTCGAGCCCTAATTCTCCCACCGTGGCTGCCAACACATACGCCGACGATCGCCGCAACAGCATGATGCGCGCCCTAGAACACTGCATTACGATCTGGGAGAGCGTACGCGACGACAGCATGGAAGCCTACAAAGCATCGCACGGCTTGCGTGTGATGGTTGATAAGCTCAAGGCCCACCAGGCGCAAATGCAACAAGTGCGACAGCAGCAACAGCAGCAAGGTGCGATGGCTGCGAACCAGGCACAGCAGAGGTACCCTCCGCACCCGGCGACAGGATTCGGCATGTTCCCCGGCGGCACGGTTGCAGATTTTGGCAAAGCGGACGACGACATGCCACCAGAGCAGAGCGCTGCAATGACCTTGGGCATGCTGTCGAGCGGCGGCATGTCGCCGAACTTCGCCATGAACAGTGCGGGCATGGGATCTATGGCAGGCGGACAGACCATGGGAACAACAGACGGCAAGAGCAGCTATCCCGCGAGCATGGCCGGACTCCTCAACGAGCCAATGCAGGGCGAGCGAACAGGCTTGACGCCACAGTTCTCAGGCCCAGAATCTTCAGGCAACGCGCTGAATGGTGCAGCCAGTCCTTTCAGCCAAATGTTCGGCGCTGGCGGTGGCTTCACAAGCATGGACGGTCTAGGCGCGGATATTGACTGGGTAAGTTTCGATCAACCACGCCAATGATTACTATCATACTAACTAATCTTCGCAGGGTGCTTGGGACTCATACATCCAAGGCACAGGTGGCAACAACATGGACCCGTCGATCTGGCCCATGAACTTCGACATGTCGCAAATGGGCGATGCTTCCATGGGCCAACAACAGCAGCAGCAACAGCAGCAATCGGGGCAGAGTGGCGGTGGGAGCGGCGTTTTCATGGGCGCTTCGAGTGGGAATACACCGAATATGATGTGATTGCGGAGGTTTTGGGTTGTGTGATAATGATGAACGCTATGAGGCAATGACTACAGGGCGTTTTTGTTTTGCGATTTGCAACGGGAATGAGAGCGTCAAGATGGCCTCGGAGTCAGGCGCAGCAGAGGCCATGGTTCGTTTTTCCACTCTTGAAGTTTAGTTAGTGAAATCCCCTCCTCCTTCTGTATCATGTACAAAAAATCTCACGATTAGTCGACGATAATGGGGCACAGTAAATATCTAAATGCTCAGGAGCGTCATCAATGCTTCGATGGAAAGCATATTGAATACGACATTCTCCAAGCGAACCATCGGACCACATCGGCGTGCGAGAGTGGAGACAATCAAATTTTTCCCACGCGAGCAAGAGACGAAGGAAGACGCTGCCCTATGTTGAGTTCGCTTGGGCGCGCAATGGGGCATCCTTCTTGTCCCTTGCGCTCGTGTTCGTGAGTGAAGTTGATCTAGCTTCGCTTATCAGATCATCTGATAAGATGGATCAATATATTGCCCTGCTCGAGACAACCGGCTGTGTAGGTTAATAGGTTTGCAAGGTCCACTCTCTAGTTAGGGCTGAAGGGCACTCGGCGAAAACCGTTCTTGGACGGCATCAAGATGTATCAAGCGTAGCATTGGACTCTTGGCCAGTTTGAATGTCTGCCGATGGGATGTCTTGGGTTGGAGAAGGTGATATAAGATTGTATTAGGTGTTTGTTACCTTCCTCATTCGCATCGTTGCATCTTTCTAAGCAGATCGCTGCTTTCAGCCAGAAGCCCATCGTTCAGCATGGCTACTCTAAGCACTCCATCGCCTGTGCCTACTAAGACAGGCGCTCACGACGACAAAACTCTCTCTGGGAGTGTGGTCGAGAAGGATAACCACGCCGACGATGAATCAGACACCAACTCAGAGCTCAAGCAAGACGGCGTCAAGCAAGTCGAAGCCGTCACGCAAGCCTGGTCTCCAGCTATGATGTGGCTTGTGTTCGCTCTGTACGTACATCCCATCGATATATCACAACACAGACTGACAACCTCTCCCCAGACTATACCTAGTCACATTCGTCGACACGCTCCTCCAAGCCGTCCACAGCGGCCTAGTAGCCTACGTCACCTCTTCCTTCAACCAACACGGCCTCCTCGCCGTAACCTCCATCTTCGGCTCCGTCGTCGCCGGCGTCGGCAAGCTCGCCATCGCCAAAATCATCGACATCCGCGGCCGCTGCGAAGGCTTCCTGCTCATGATCCTGTTCATCGTCGTCGGCATGATCCTCAAAGCCCTGTGCAAAAACGTCGAAACATACGCAGCCGGCCATACGTTCTACTGGGTCGGCCACATCGGCCTGAGCTACATCGTCAATGTGATTATCTCGGATATGACCTCGCTGCGCAATCGGATGATTATGTGGGGGTTGTATATGAGTCCGAGGCTGGCGTCTACGTTTGGAGGGCCGAAGATCGCGGAGCTGTTTTATGAGCATTCTACTTATCGGTGGGCTTTTGGGGCTTTTTGTATTGTTTTGGTGGGGTTCTCGATTCCGGTTGCTGTTGTGCTGATTGTGAATGAGCGGAAGGCGAAGTCGATGGGGCTTTTGAAGAAGGAGAAGAGTGGGCGTACCATGCGGCAGTCTACTGTGCACTATCTGATCGAGTTCGATGGTCAGTGCTGTTTCATACTCGAGGTGTGAACGATAGCTAACCTTTCTACCAGTTGTCGGAATGGTTCTGATCCTTGCGGGCTTCGGGCTGATCTTGATCTCGCTGAACATTGCGACTCGCGCACCCAAAGGCTGGGCGAGCGACTACATCATCGCCATGATCGTGGTCGGGGTCGTTTGTCTTGTCATGTTTGGATTGTGGGAGAAGTACTTGACGAAAGTGCCCTTCATCCCGTATCGCTTCTTGAAAGACCGCACTATCATCGGCGCCTGCTGCCTTAGCGCTTTCCTGAACATGTCAATCTTGTAAGTCGACGCTTGCAGCAACGGCAGCAACGATTGAGTGAGAGCTGACTTTGCAACCCAGCGCATGGGATACGTACTACTACTCCTACCTGCAAGTCGTCCACAAGCTCAGCATCGCCAAAGCCGGCTACGTCCTCAACGCCTTCTCAGTGACATCCACCATCATCGCTCCGTTCATCGGCTGGGGTCTGCGAGCTCACGGTCGTTACTACTGGCCAGCCGTCTCAGGCATTCCTTTCTGCATCCTCGGAACAGCTCTGTTGATCTACTTCCGCCATCCCGGTGTCGACGTCGGCTACCTCGTCATGTGCCAGGTCTTCCACGGCATCTGCGGCGGCATCTGGGCCATGACTGGTCCTCTCGCCATCATGGCATCCGTCGACCACCAGGAGCTCGCCGTCGTCCTCGCCATTTACGGCATGTTCGGCTCGATCGGGCAGGCCATTGGTTTCGCGGTCTCCGGGTCGATCTGGACGAGCGATATGCCGCGAGAGCTCGACAGGCACTTGCCGGTGGGCTCCAAGAACGAAAGCATGGCTATATATGGCGACATCACTAAGCAGATGGAGTTTCCGATTGGGAACCCCATCCGTGATGGTGTTGTCAGTGCTTATGGTGCGGTTCAGAGAGAGATGGTTATTGCTGGCTGCGCTTTCTTGCCTTTCATCATTGTTAGCGTGTTGGTCTGGCGCAATCTTCCCATCAAGGAGAGAAAGCAGACTAAGGGCACTGTCTTCTGAGCTGATGTCAGCCTTCAGGTTGGATTTGACCTTGGATTAGATGTATGCATTTGTACATGTAGAGAAGGAGATCCTTGCGGCCATTTTGCTCATCTTTCCTTCGGGTAGTGGGGAGTATAGCACGCAGTCTCATGCGAGTACCATCGCGTACAGGCTTTACAAGAGAATAATATACTGTCGAGATACTAGTATAATCTGACTAGTACCTTAGAGACCTCGAGGTGCCAATAAAGGATAAGAGCACCTTGCCCTTGACTCTTGAGAAGGCTGTTATGTCCTGAGTGTAGGCTCATATCATCAAGGTGCGAGATATTGTCCAGTAACGTCCTTCGCCCGCCAATGCACGCAGTCGCGTGCAAGTCATGCATGAATGGAACGAATCTGCTGACCATGATTCTCCTCGAACCAGCTAAGTTGAGATATCTTCATTAACCGAAAACGAATTATATGCCCATCTATTCCTGCATCCTGTATATCCTCCACCCAGCACCCTCCAGAATCCCCGGCACACACTCCACCATCACGGTATCAACATCCCGCCACTCCTGCGTCAAATCCCGCCACGGCACCAAGAAAGGCGTAGTCCTCTGCTTGCCATTCCTCGGTCCCATGCGCCATTGCCTTTGCAAGCGCTCAGCATTGAACCTCTCATGCTCCATCTCGCTCAGCATCAGCAGATCTTTCTCGTCGAACTGCTTGATCTGCACGAAAGGTTCGCCGCGCGGCTCTTGTGCGCCGTCGTTCAGCATGAAACACCCTGTGGCGCGTAGCTTGCGCGGAATGTCGTCTGCTTGCGCGCGCGTGGACTCTTTGAGTTCGCCGGAGAGGTCTTCCCAGTCGCAGTAGCTGCGGTCGGATTCGAGGTCTTTGCGCTGCTCGGGGGTGCGGGCCATAAGCTCGCGCTGTTTCTTGTAGGTTTCGAAGAGGCCGTGAGCGAGTCTCTCGCGGAGCGCGGGCGGGAGTTTGGGAGAGCGTAAGAAGGACATGAAGACGCGGCCGTCGACGTGCAGCTGGATTTGCTCTTCTGGCGGCAAAGCGGAGACGTCGAATTTTGTGCGGTGGGAGAGGCGGCTGGTGCTGATGATTTTCTCGAGAGAGTTCAGGCCTTGTTTGAATTTGGGGGTGAGGAGCAGGGCGTGCAGGACGGCGTCGTCGAAGGACATGATGCCGTTGACTTCCATGTGGGGGTATTTTTGTTTGATGATTTGGCGCAGCATCATTGCGCGGCGGATGGCGAAGGTGCGGTCGTCTTTGCCGGTGCTGTTGGGGCCGAGGATGTTGACGATGCCGTGGAGGGAGTCTAGGAAGGGGGACTCGTCTGAGTACATTTTGTTCCACTCTGCGGCGGAGGGGGTGGTGGGTCTTCGTCGGAGGGTGAATTCTGTGGCGACTGGTGTTGGGGCAGAGTCGGAGTCGACGGGCTCTTGGTCGATTGAGAAGAAAAGCACAGCATGGCCAAGCTGCCTCTCGTTTCCCTGGTCTGTGAAGGTGCCGCTGTTGACCAGCGTCAGGAATGAGTTTAGTAATGGACTTTCGGACTCCAGCACTGCGCCGAAGTTCTTGTATACGACGACTGGGAGCGAGCCAGTGGCAGAAGCATCTCGGATAGACTGGCACGCTGCAACGAATTGCTCTTCCTTCATTGCTCGTGCATCGAACGTGAATTTAGTGTGAGGGCGTTCTCGCCCAAGGTGGTCCGCGAGATTTGTCGCTGTGAATGTCTTTCCGGATCCTGCTGGTCCGAATACGCCTATACATGTCGGTGTAGTAGCTGATGATGCGATGCGCTCTTCGGCAATGTCAACAACAGCTTCAAGTCGCTCCTGTTCTGCTCTCTCGACACTTAATAAGTTGCCGAATTTCCTCGCTGGGCATCGTGAAAGTGCCTTTTCAGGTCCAATCGTTACGACTTGTCTCGCAAGCTCGGCTGGATCTCCTGTGAGGTTCTCGAATAATGACCACTTATCTCCAGAGCTGATCTTGGCTGAAGGAATGCTTGCTGTCGTTAAACGCGTGTCTGGTTTGAGATTCGACATGACTTTCGCGATCGGATAGTCAGGGCTGTTGTCACTTGTGTTTCGTGTGAAGCCTAAGGTTGCGAGATCGCGGGCTGCAGATATACCCAGGCGAATACCTCTGTCAATGTTTGGGTGTGTGGCGTCAGAAAATCCGAGAGCGAAAGCTGCGGTGAATGCTGATGTGAGGCCAATCTGTGTGACTAGTGAGCGTCTACCGGACAATCGTCAGAAACAAATATAACGTACCATTTCCGGTGCATGAGTCATAGTTTCACACTCCATGCTGCGAGGATTTAAGTACAGCTTTGGATTGACCGCGTCACGGCCCCGATGATGAATGATCCCTTCGCAGCCGAACCTCACGATCAAGTTCGGGCAAGTGACCAAAGTGTCAAGTCGTCCGTTGGATCCTAGATTTCGGACAAAGTCTTCAGAAGTTGCTTCCCAGGATAGAGACTGGCTCAAGTTGATGCCTTCAGCACGAAGATCGTCTGCTTCGACAATCACGACAAGATGGTCCGGCTCAGGTACACCACCACTTGTTTTGGGTCCGTCTCGAATTGCGTCCCAAAGTTTTCCAGTGGCAAGAGGTCTGGTCATGTGATGCACGATATATCTAGGCCGCACTCGCTGCAGTAGATCGATGGCAGGCTCAAGATCGTGCAAGTCGTTTCCGGAACCAGATATTACAGCGGCGATTGGAGCTGTGTTCACAGCCTCGTTTATAGGTGGGGCTTGCCAGGAAGAAGACTGGCCGATATGTCGAAGGCGTACAACGTGATAGCCAGGCTGTTGACCAGGCAGAGAAGAGGTGTGAGGCTCCAAATCGACCAGAGTAGATGCATTGCTTTTCATACCGTTGCTGACACCGTTCGACTGCGCCACAGGTCCGATGACTTCGAGGCCGTAGTCGGACGCTCCGGCGGTGAGCAGACCGGCGACAAGCTCAGCGCCTCCGCTGCGGACGACTATGTTGGCGGCATCGCGGCTGTCCTCAGCCCCCAGGAAGTGCTGTGAACCCATCGGATAGACCAAATAATCATACGAGACTGCGCCGGCGACGAGGATGGTGGAAGAAGTCATGAATGCCACGGAAGTGCGTCAGGAATGCTGATCTCGAAGCGCCGCGTGACTAGTCCGTAGTTGTCTCTGCTCGTGGCGCGTGGGCGCTGTGCCCGGTTGGCTGACAGTGGTCAAGGACACATGTTCGCGAGTATTGATTCAACGACAGGAGTAGATTTCTCGGGGATTCACGAGCGCTGCGGCCTAGACGCGGATCTCGGGGTGAGCGAGGCGAAGTAGGGAGTATTGGATGATGTTCGCGGAGGCGCAGCTCCTAAGCCACTTTTTTAGCCTGCTTCACCTTGACCGCCAGCGCACTTCGGCTCTGCTGGCCTTTTACACGCCGCCGCAAGCCTTACACGCCACGATACGACTCGCATAAAGGACCGGATGTGATACAATGTTGCGCGTGGCCTCAGTTTGGTCTAGGCTGCAGGTGTTGTGGTTACACTGCGTCGTTTAGGTGACAAGGCTGCGACTGTGACTGCTGCAGGTCGTCGTGAAGTGGCGATAATTATGATCATTCTACACATTGGCGTGATACTATTGCTGTGTAAGAGTCTGACCTGTCTGATCGATATGATATACATGTGCCAGACCAGCATCGTTTTCGACCATCGTGTTTGCAAGTGATCAATAAGATTGCCAACCAAATGCGCACGGTTTCGTTCTCGAATTTCATCTCGATGGAACGGAGCAACCAAAATGCTTTCCAGCGCCAGTACAGTGCCTTAAAGGCAATAGAATGTCGACGGGACGATATCAATCATTGAATTCATGTATCACGATGACTTCAAGTACATCAAACCACCCAATATTACCATTTGATGCTTGGATTGCGATTTTTAAGACAAACCGAGCAACCCAAACCCTAACCCTTTCCATCAGGCGGGCAAGAGTACATGTACATGTACGTGCAATGGAAGCATAATTGTATATGTACACTATCTGTTGTACTTAGATACATGCTACGTCAAATATACAGTGATGCGGATACTAACTGTAGTGTTGCTATCGTACATAGACATTTCAATCAGACGACCCTATTGAGATGGATACAAGAGGTATAGTACGAGTATATCAGTATTGAATGTGGTGCTAGTAGCGATCACAGATGTAGAATAAGGAGCATTACTATCAAGACGGCCATCAATACCTTAGACGTGGTCTTATGATGCCGGTCTACTGTACTCCCTACTAGCGAAAGGCAGCGTCTCAGCATGTACTAGCAGTCGTAGCATCTCGCTAGCAATGAAAGTTGTTCCAATAGAGATGTTAGATAATACTCGTATGCTAATGTGCCTGTTGTCAACCGTACCTCGCTGTCCATCTCACAATTCAACATCTAGCCTGCCATAATATAGTATTGTACCCCCCTGAGCACTTCCTAATGAGATGCTTATACAGTACGTTCGCACAAGTTTGTGTAAAACCCAAGCACCACTATGTGCTGGTATTATAGTATAGAGGCGTATCACCGACGATCGAGATACTGTTGTAAAGCCTATCATTCTCACGAGCTGATGTAACACTACCTTTAGCTACAGAAATTGAATAGCGACCTTACTTGCCTCTGAGAGTCCGTACACGAATTTGGGCGCGGTAGCACGTTGGTTCGGACGAACCGTGGGCTTGGGCTTCGCCGGATACGGTTAAGTTTGGGTATCGCTCTTATCTCTAGTACTAATGCAATCGCAGCCACTCTGTAAAGAAACACATTTATCAACATTGTGTCGTAACAGAGTGGTCGATTGGACTCGTCGTGGTAAGATTCTGGCTCAGAAAAATTGTTGTAGCTACATATTTTTGTATTTTCGGCCCCTCGTATCAGCAACATGATATCATCAGGCACTTTGGCGGAGTGGTTAACGCGCTGCCCTGCTAAGGCAGTTCCTTCGGGAGCGTGTGTTCGAATCACACAGGTGTCGATAGCATTATCCTTTTGCTTTTTGGCCGCTCGTCTGGTGTGTGAAGAGTCGGACCACCAGGAGTGAATCTGGTGTTCGAGGACCGCACCCCCCGGAATTACACGAGTTAGATCGTTGCAATAGGTACGTATACGATCGTTTTGATCGATTATGACCGTTGGCTGGCTGTTGGTTGAAACGTCGAATGTTGATCGGCTGTGAACGATTGATCACGTGACGTTAGAATTTTCCCAGCTCGGCTTCAGCCCGCCCGGATGTCCGCTTGAGCTTTCCTCATTCATGCCACTGAAAACAAACCGAAGTTCCCGCGCAATATGAGCAATCTCTAGGTGCCATCACTATCAATCGGTGAATCAGCCTATGGCATTTTTGGAGATCTTCAATCGCAGTAGACAAATCTGCTGCTTCCAGCACAATGAATAGCAACCTGTCTCATGGTCTAGGTTCAAACTCCCCACTGGCCTCTCAGCGGCAGGGCGATGAGTACGAACTGCGAACCTAGATCGCCATGCCAATTCAAATTCTCGAGGCATCCCGCAGTGTTTCCAACTCTTCGACACGCGAAATCACATTTATGTCATCGACCACTATACACAAGACAAATCTCATCATCGCCATGATCGGTTCTGCACGTGCTAGCGATGGCGAAAGTGTACTAATTTCAAGAGCGGGAGCAGAGTCTCGCGTGCGGTCCAAACTCTCCTAGCGCGGGCTGTCACTTGTTCTGGAATCACCTCGAGGTCACAACGATTTGAAGATCGAATAAGTTGCCTCTCTCTGCGGTAACACAGCGCAACGGCCACAACAGCTCATCGTGCATGACGCGACCTACCACCACACAAGCCCAGGTAAGCCTCAGCTTATATGCGGCGTACTACACGTCAAACTCTGCTGGCTGGGGACTGCACTCTGGGCTGGCTAAGCGCAAATCCGGTGGCGGACTCGGTCGCTGGCGCGCAAGCAATTCGATCACGAGAGATATAGGGCCACGCGGCTGAGTACAAAAGGACTCAACGAGCGCATGGCGGTTGATTGGCTAGACCGGACGCAGGCAGGCCGAAATGAGGGAGCCTGTATTCGGTTAGGATGTGTGTCAATCCCCGCAGATTATTTTATGCGCCATGGCGGTTGGGACCTGGAGAGTTGGCAGGGGTAAGCCGCTGGCGTGGTCCGCCTGGAGTCTCTTTAGAGGAGGAGAGGACGCGCATTCCTGAGCCTTCTCTTTCTTTCATCCTTCATAACAAAGCCTCACATTCTTGCCTTCGCGTTCTCACGTCATCGACGTTCACATTCGTTCAGTACTACTCACGCTCGCGACCGCTTCCCGTCTCGAATCTTTCGACTCACGTTCCACAACACCTCCAACGCTATAATATCAGACATCAAGATGTTCTCCAAGACTCTCCTTCTCAGCGCTCTCTCCGCTCTTGCGGCTGCTCAGTCTGCTGTCCTCACCTTCACCAACGTGCCCAACCCGATCACCGACGGCCAGGCCCAGGCTATCACCTATGCGACCAACGACACCACCAGCGTGAGTACCTCGTGCGACACTGTAACATGGCGAACAACGGGCTAACATCACACAGCCCGTGAGCATCATCTTGCGCCAGGGTCCCTCCGGCAACCTCCAGGATGTCGAGACTCTGACCAGCGACGCACGCGACGGCCAGTTCATCTGGACTCCTTCGACTTCTCTGCCCAACGGCAACAACTACGCTCTTCAGATCAAGCAGGGCAGCGAGGTCAACTACTTCGGTCCCTTCGTCGTCCAGGGTGCCAGCTCCAGCGCCAGCTCCAGCGCCAGCGCGTCCATCTCTGCCAGCCCTGTCCCCAGCGCCAAGTAAGTAAAACGTTACGCGTCTTGATCTTTGAACACTTCTAACAAACGTCCAGCGGCACCACCTCTGTCCCCGTCATCGTCACTCCTGCTGGCACTGCCGCTAGCGCTTCCGGCACTGGCATTCCTGTCTCCCGCAACACCACCATGAGCCACGCCACTCTTACTGCCACCACCTCCTCGTCTCGCAGCACCGCCACTGGCACCTCTACCGATGATGCCGGTTTCCAGGGCACCAGCGCCTCTTCTTCTGACTCCGCTTCTTCCACCGGTGCTGCCTCCAGCTTCCAGGTCGGCTCTGGCATCGCTCTCTTTGGTGCCATCGCTGCTGGCATCTTCCTCCAGTAAGCGTACAGCTTTACTTCCTTTACGCGTGGGGGGCAGTCCAGAAAAGGACGACATTTCTTTCACAATTTTCCGTTTAATTTTTTCTCCCGGATGGATGGACGATACGAAGGGACTTGCGCACAATGACGGCGCAAATTTTGAATGTTTGTTCGTAATGTCTTAACACACCGAGGTCTACGGTACTTGCAAATGCTATCCAATGTCTGATATTGAATCACATCATCACATTATCCATTCTTGCCACTCTCGAGTGACTTGGTCATTGTTGTGTCTCTCGTATGTTAGACTTTTCGCCAAGGGCAACGAGGCGTTCAACCGGTGTGTCTCAAGGTTTGTACCCTGTCATGGAAATCTCCGAATCCGGCACAGGTGCTGCCTGGAGACATCTCAGCTCGCCAATTGCGATTAGTTATTGCTGGAAAAACGAACGAAAGTCCATCCAATCGTCAATCGCAACGCCACTACCATCGTCATCAGGATCCCTCGCACATGACCACATCGCGATCGGCCTGTGTGCACTAACAGATTTGCGCACCTGTTGCGCTACTCGAGCCATGCGATTCAGAGTCGGACAAAGAGCAGCGAGCCGTCTGGGCGCCGATCTTCATGCCAAGCTCCTGGAGAAGCTGGAGACCGTGTATCCACTCTGCGAAGGGTTCCTGCAGAAATCCACCCACCACGCCCTGACAATCTCGGGTCGAACATTCCGGCGCACCCTCGTGCTGTCTTCATCACAGACATCGCACCCGCTGAACCAGAGACATCGCGGCCGTCTCCACCACATCTAGCATATCATTATCTTGACCTTCTCTATATGCCTTCAGCGACGAAGTGCCTGCTCGTCGCCGGGCCAGCTTAGCCGCCGCCAGCACACACACGCTCGCGAAAGGCGCCATGCTTTCTAACCTAACTTGTCTTCGCCGTCGGCCGCTTAGCGACGACTAATTTAGACTCTGGACCATTTCGCCACCATACCAACGGCCACTCGCCTGGCTCATCTCGTTTAATCACCAGTCGAGTCTCTGGATACTGCTCGCTAGTTACCAAAGGGTGTAGTGCTCCAGGCCGGACCTTCCTTCGCCGATATAGATCAGACCCAGATGTCTTGCGCCTCTGTGCCGACCGGTGAGTACCTAAGGTTAGTGAGGGTTAGTCCCTGAACCATTCGCTTTAATACCTCTCTCGCTTCTCTCCTGAAGCGGTTGTCTGCTTTTTTTGGTCCCTCTTGTTCTTATACTTTTGTTCGTCTCTTCATCTCAAGCCACCCAGTGTCTCAGTTCCTTCCTTTCGAGTTCTATCGCATCGCATTGCATAATCGTCCAACACCGTCTTTCGACCTCACTCACAACACTTCAACATCAACATGCGTTTCTCCACGTCCGCCTTCCTGGCTGTCGCCGCCGCTCCCCTGCTTGCTTTCGCTCAGGGTGGAGAATCAAACGGCTCGAACCCATTCAACATCCCAACTACATCGTTGAACACTGAGGCTGGCGAGACTGTCAACCTTACCTGGAAGCCCACTACTGAGGGCCCGGTCACCATCTACCTCAGGAGCGGCGCCAGCAACAACCTGAACAAGGGCGTTGCCATTGCTAGTACGTCTCAGTCCCGTATCAAACACAAGAAGGATTTGACTAACCCCAACCTACAGCCAGCATCGACAACTCCGGCTCTTTCACCTGGAACGTCCCCGAGGACATCGTCCGCGGCTCCAACTACGCCCTCGAGATCGTCGACGACGCCGACGACACCAACACCAACTACACCCCTCCCTTCGTGATCGAGAGCACCAACAACGCCGCCCCCAGCGCCAGCGACTCCTCCTCTTCCGCTTCCGCTTCCGCCTCCGCCACCGAGAGCTCCAGCTCCGCCAGCGAGACCGCCAGCGAGACCGAGACCGAGTCTTCCACCGCTTCCGCAACCGACTCAAGCTCCACCACCGGCACCGCCGCCGCTGCCTCTTCCGCCACCCATCACAGCAACAGCACCGCTTCCCTCACCACCTCCACCACTTCTCGCACTGGCTCTTCCGCCACCGGCAGCTCCAGCTCTGACGCCGACGCTACTGGCGCCGTTGAGGCTTCCACCGGCGGCGCTGCTCGCACTTCCGCTTTCGTTGGCCTCATCGGTCTCGTTGCGCTCGGTGCTTTCGCTCTTTAAATGCCGTCGTCTTCTTACTGAATGAAGTAACGGCTTTGCGAAGCCCCCGGGATTGGGCATGAGGAATATCATCGCATCTGTTTATCCGCGACATACGTGCAACATGCATTTGGGCTTGAGGGAGAGAGAGAGAGAAAACGAAGATTTTGGTCAGGCGCACCTTGCATGACCTCGCTGACGGTCGACATCGAAATCCCTTTTTATGTTTTTTGTTTACATGCGTTTGATTCTACTGCTTGACGATACCCGAATTCACACCTTTTGGTGATGCTTCTTCACCCTTGCAAAACGGGGAGAAAGCGACAACAACTTTATAACACATAATTATTATTAGATTAATGAAAAAACAAAAGATATTAAAAACAAAAACTTAGTGAGAATTTTTGTACTTGTCTGTGCTGACTTGGGTTGTTTGATCGTCTTGTTGGGCAGCAGTAGTACGTGCGTGCGTACCTTTTGCACATGCCATTTTGTCCACTATAGAGCGAAGTCTATCTAGTCATAGTCATCCCGATGCTAATAAATTGCTGACAACCGAGTCGTCACGTGTGTCTCAAAAAATCACACTGCAACACAAAGTGGAAGCGACAGATTCATGGAGTTAAATGTTTCTCATGTTTCTTATCATTAAGAAAAGACCAGAATATGTTATCTACACAAAAATTCGCTTTCCACAAACACGCACTAAATAGCGCCCTACATTTCAAAACCAGAGATCGAATCTGCTCATTTTGGTTTCAATTTTCTTGGCTTATTGCCCGCCTCACTGACCACATAATCTAAGCACGCTGTCTCCTACGCATACCGACTTCGAAGCCCAAGGGCTTGCGCAGAAAACCTTCACGCGTCTCGAGAGTGGTCTGGTAGGGCTCGAATTCGTAGCGGCGGAAGACGGTGGAGACGATCAGGGCGAGTTCCATCTGGTGAGGGGGAATGTTAGTTTTTGCTGAGGAGTATGTGGTGGTTTTGATTGGGATGGAGACATACCTCTGCGACGTTACGTCCAACGCAGGAGCGAGGGCCGTAGGAGAAGGGGATGAAGGCGCCTCTTTGTCTAGAATTATTATTGTGTTAGCTGATGGTTCTCTGTCGCACAGTGACGGAACGATCTTGATTAAGACCAAAACTTACCTCTCGGTGACTGTATCCCAGCGCTCCGGGCGGAACTCATCAGCGTCCTTGCCCCAGATTTCCTTGCTGTGGTGCATGGTGTACGCGGGAACACTGAGCACAGTGCCTTGCGGGAAATGGTGACCGGCAATCTCAACGCCAGGTCCCGGGGGAACGAGACGGGGTAGACCCTGGCTGGAAGTGCTGTGAATACGGAGAGTCTCTTGGATGCAGTTGTCGAGGTACTTGAGGCCCTTGACCTGCTCGAAAGTCGGCACGTCGTCGCTGGGAAGAGCCTCGTCGAGCTCGGCTTGTAGTTTCTTGACGGCGTTGGGGCTCATGAGCATGTGGAAGAGGAGAGCGCAGGAGGTGTTGGAGGTGGTGTCGGAGCCGGCGATGAGCTGTGTGAGGGCTTCGGCGGTGAGTTCGTCGCGGCCGAGCTTGTTGCCGTTCTCGTCTTTGCCTTCCATGAGGCGGGCGAGAAGATCCACGCGGTTGATCTCGCCGCGTTCAGCGGCCTCGAGACGTTGGTTCACGCGAGCGATGGCGATACCGGCGAGGTTCTTGACGGCTGCTACGCCCTGGTAGAAGAAAGGATCCGGGAGGTATTTGGCGTAGGGCTTGATCCAGGGGATGATTCCAATGGCGTTGGAGACCTCTCCGCGGCGGTTGAGAACCTCAATGGCAGGGGCGTAAGTTGGAGGGGCGTCAGGGCTCGCTCTGACTTCGGCAAGGTCTTTGCCAGTCTCGAGCATGCCGAACGGAGCTCCGAAAGCGAGATCTCCGATGATATCGAAGGCGACGTAGTTGAACCAGTTCAGGCTGTCCATGCGGTAGTACCCGCTGCCAGCTTGCTTGCTGAGCTTGTCCCATTGGGTGGTGAGCATTTCCAGGTTGTGGTGGATGTACTGCTCGAACTGACCAACGCTCTTCGCGCTGAAGGTGTGAGAGATGGTCTTGCGCTTGCGAGTGTGCTCGGCACGGTCCCTGGTGTTGAAGAGGCCGCGCTGAATCGACACGAAAGCGTCATAGTACTCACTTTTGACATTGTTAGCTTCTGGTATCACAAAACTTGCAGAAGTAATTCATACGCTTTGAGGAACCCAGTTCCGTGGCCGTAGACAATGGGAATAGCATCAGGATCGGCAATGGAGACCTGGTTCGGCGTGACCCTGACCAGCTTGCCATACTTCGCATGTGCTTCGTGGACAGTCAAGTACCGGCGACACAGACGACACTCGTACAGATACCAGAGGTTCGTGAACTTGGCCAAGAAAGGTCCGGGGACATCCTGGATCGACCAATTCCGCATGTACGGGAGGATGAAGAAGAGCAGCGGCAACGCCAGCAGCGTCCACGGGGTGAAGAGCAGCGCCAGGAACATGATTGCCGATGATATATCCAAAACAGGAAGGAGCGGACCTTGCTCTCTGCTGGAGGGAAGTGAAGTGTGGAAGAAAGACGAGTGAAGTCTTGTCTTTCTGTCTGCGGCGGTGTCTCTCACGATGAGGAGGAGTAATGTTTATAATGCCATTCGCGCGCGAAGTTCGGCTAGCACAAACTAAACCGACACGAGCTCCCGTCCCAGGGCTGTCCTTATGCCCCCCACCTCTAAGAGGCTCAAGGCCGCTCAGGGCCGCGGGAAAGCGTGTCAAGATGCGCGGTTCACCAACTTCCTCTCCACGTTCTGCCCCGCAATCGACAGCCGTGTTGGATGCCGCGTGCTGGGAGGAAACTCGGTGCTCTGTATAAGAAGCCGGTCGCCATACCGAAGGTCAGACTCACGCCTTTTGCTCTGTCGTGTGCGATTTTACCCCTCGTGTCCAGCATCAGATGCTGACCGCTGACCTCATGCCACGCAAGCGGTTATCGAGACGTTTGTAAGTGGGTCTGGTCGCTCGAACCTGGAGAAACGGACGAGGAAGGACCGTGCCATGCCAATGGAAGATGCTATTTTGGATGCTGTAAGAGGCACAGATCTTCTCGGTGATCAGAGTAAGGCCGACGATGTGATTTGAGGTGATGAGCGTGTCAAGAATGTGCTGTCTGGATGGAGTGTACAAAAGAACTTCCACATTCGTGATATCAGAATGTAACGTGGCACTGCCCACGCACAAGACAATTCCAACCTGCCGCGAAAAGCAGCCGAGAACACAAGCACAAAGACTTCTGCACATGTTCAGCATACATCTATGTAACATGGAATGTACCGCTACAATATACCATACCAGTCAATCTCGACCAGCCCATGCAAAATCTATATATCCAAAAGATTGTCATCAAGCATAAAAGTTCGTTACCACGTCATCGTCGTCGCGCTCCTCATGCGCAGTTTGAGCTCCTTCTCAACATCTTTCAAACCCTGCTCGTGTCGCACCTTGTGGCGCGTCTGCGAGAACCTGTGCCACCAGATCCACAAGACGTAAGTCGCGATCGTGACTGGTATTGTCGCGGCGAAGAAGATCCATAGGTTGGGAGAGGCGATGGGTTCGCCCGGTTGTGGGTTGAAGGTGAAAGCGTCGTTCATGCTGAAGAAGGACTGGTGGGAATGTCAGTACGTAGCTTGTATCCGATATCACGATATGGGAGTGGACTGACTGCTATGAATGTGCCAGGCAGGAAGGTCAGTGTCAACACGGCTATGGTTTTCATCGCCGCACTGTCCTGCCTGGTTTCTTCTGCCACCTGTGCTGTAGCTTTGGCGAGTTCGATGTTGAGCAGGTTGTCTCTTCTGCTTTCCTCAGCGATTCTGCGAGAGCTTTGCGCGATCTCGATGTTTAGTTTGTTGTCTCGTTGGACGATAAAGTTCGTGATCTAGAGTCATGTTTAGTACACACATCCGAAAAGTCATCGAGCATGTCGCAAATCCAACTCACCGCTTTTGACTGATTCTTGATCCTTTTAGGGATGATTTCCAAATCCACTCGCACTTGCTCGGAGTAACGCATCTGCTGCTCCACCTTCTCCTTCATATCTTCGATATAGCTAGTGCCACCTTCCCATAAAGTCGTCCACATCCGGTGATATTCTTCGAAGTACTTCAAGAGATTTCTGCCCAGCTCGGTTTCGAAATTTGATCGCCTCTGGAGTCGGAGCTGCTCAATGTTGAATCTGTTCAACAGCTTGTAGTCGCCATTCTCTTCAAGCGAGATGTCACCCTCCGAGAGCCGCAGCTCAGTGGCTGTGATGTCGCGCGACAAGATCTGCACCTGCCTCAAAGTCTCGTCGATGTGCTGCACAAGAATGTTGAAAGGCAGGATCGCAAAGTCTCGGGGCACTTTCGGGTGCTTGTTTTCGTATAGCACATTTGCCAACAGAGCATTGAGCGAGTAGTTCTCATCGGCGCAGTAGAAACCTCCGCAATTAAAGACGTCTCTGACGAGTGACAACGAGCTGAAAGACCCGCCGTCCCTTGGCGTCTGCAAGATAAAAATCAACGTATTGTGCGACGTCAAGGAAGCAGAGCCGCCTCCATCGCGACTCCAGAGATGCTCGTACTCGTCCGAGATCCAGCGTTGCTTCTTGACGATGTCTCGCACTTCAGTTGGCATGGGCAGTGGCGGTGCTTCGGCGTTTCTGCGCGAGATAGGCGGGTCGGCGACCAGCAGCTTGAACCGCACCGTGCTGTCATCGTAGCTGCGGTCGATTTTGTGGTTGACCAAGAAATCCTCGTCGTCCAAGTCTCGAAGCGGTCGCAGTTTGATCTGGGCCGGGAAGCGCCAATTGTTGTGGCCCAGCTCCGAGTCGGAGATGGTGAACTTGCGGAGGGCCATCCTGGCAAGTCAGCCAGTAGTAGTAGCCAGTAGCCAGTCTGTCTACAGTCTATTTCCTAGCTCCAGTCTGCCTGTCAGAACCGCGGCTCGCTGCGCACCGCCTTCCTTCCAGTAGTTGTCTTCTGATACATTTGGATGGAGACAATTGGGGCTGGGGAGCACGTGAAAAGAGACTGCACTGCGGCAGAACCGACGTGGAAACACAGATCACCTCAGCTGCAGGCGCGAAATGTCGGTCGGCAGACTGCCGTTACATGGGCCCCAGCTGGCTGCACAACTCCGCAGACGAACAAGGGGAGCACAGCACTTCCAGCAGTCAGTTCGTTCCAGGCCGGGTCTAAAGTTGTGCGCTACTGTACGCCCGCCTGCAGATAGCCGGCCATTGGCTGTGGCATTGAATTTGTGGCATGGTGGCATGGTCGCACCGTGATGGAGGGCGAGGAAGTACAACTATAAAATTGTCAAACTGTTTAACAGTTTTTGGTGAGAGTGAGGCAAGACAGCGTTGCTGGGCGAGGCTTTTGTGTTTGTTGATGGTGCACGTGTTTTCTGAGTCTCTCGGCCAAAGCTTCATCCTTGTAGTGGACCCTTCAGGGTAAGCTACTGTGTGCTGTAGATGAGCAGATCTGCATGAGTGCTGATGTTGTTTGGCGAGTGCTGTGAATATTTGTGTGGTTCTATACTGGGTGACTGGAAAGAGTGACGGTAGTAGCTGCACTGGCTGTGGCATGTGAAGATTTATCCAACAGACTGCCCCTAGCGAGCAGCAAAAGCATAGAAGCAACATATGCTTTATGAGGGTACACGACTGACGCGTTCATCTCATCTTGAGTGTTTGAGGATCTGCCACTGTATGTACTGTACAAGTTAAATTGGCAGTGGGTATATCCTCGCGGCCTAGACGAGGACTATGACCAGATGGTGCTTATAACTCTCCCTCCCTTCCTCAGAAAAAGAGTGGTGCCACCAAGGCATTGGCTGTGGGTCAAGCGATGATGGCACCTCAGCTGAGCAAGTACCCGGCACTGTACACTCCGTCCGTTGTATGTAGCTGAATATAGCTGCGCCATGCTCGAGCGTCCAAGAGCACCCACCAACAGTTGGACTAACGGCTGCTACCAAAAGGCAGCAAATAGCAAGAGTTCGCGTGTCCGGTATGCTTCCCCGAATCAAACAAAGTTGAAGCATCGACGCAAAATGGGCGGCCCCCTTCATCCATGCTCATGCTGTCGTGGCTTTGCTTTCCACTACCACGAAACAATCAGCCGCACGCACGCTCGCCTCGCCCATCGCAACATGTGCGTCATTTTGCTCGTGGCCTCAGCCCATAATTGGTGGCGGAGCGCATTCCTCGACACTGCACGGTCGTCGCTGTGAGCGCAAGTGTGCAAGCGTTGTGGCTATGCGGGCTGTAGACGTTGCGCCGCCGCCTCCCCCATCACGTGTCGACAGGGGTGCATGTCCAGCTCAGGGCTTTTTACGGTATCGGCGGGCCCGGATGGCTGCATGAGGTAGGTCTACATCTACGCACTACTCACGGCGAGCGCTGTCTCGTTTGCTTCGTCGAGTATGCTGCTGTTCTTGTCGACAGCTCTTTTCCTCTCCTCTAGACGTCCAGCCGTGCTGTCTCCGGACTGATATGGACACTTGGACGATCCCTCCCGACCCGTACGCCGCGCTTGGACTCGAACGCGATTGCTCGCCGCAAACAATAAAGGCGAGGTACTACCAGCTTGCGAGGAGGTACCACCCCAATCGCAACTATGGCACCGACGAGGCAAAGCACGCCCTGGCCGCCCACTTCCATAGGGTCCACGAGGCATGGCTGTTGCTCAATCGACCGGAGCAGCGCAAGCGATACCTCGAGCTGATCGAGCTAGCTGAGCTGCAGGATGAGGTGGAGCATAAGCACAGAGAGATGATGGCGTTGGAGCGAGACGAATCCAGCAGCGAGGAGTGGGCTTCCAGCGACGCCGAGGATTACGATCTTACCCATTTGAGCGCCATTCGACGAGCGAGAAGTCCCATGGGAGATTTTACGTCTGATGTTGAAGATAACGACCGCGCACCTTCCGGCACCGAAGCAGTTGAACGTCCCCACGGCACATCAAAACCCAAGCCTCGCGGTAGAGAGATAGACCGACGGGAGACTCATCCACCCGTTCAGAAATCCCGTGTACGCCACGAAAGAGAAGGAAGCGATGCACAATCGGCTGCGAAGCGCCGCAAGAAGCTGGAGAAGTACAAGAAGAGGGAGTTGAAAGCTTTCTATGAGTACAAGGATGCCATGTTGATCAAGCTGGGTGCTGAGATCGAGGCAGAAAGACTCAAGACACAATATGAACAAGCCAAGTGGAAGCGTGAGAAAGCCGAGAGCGCACCCAGGGAAGCCTCGACTCGTGTCAGATTGGCGCAGCAGATCAACCGGGCTGTCATGTTGTTCAAGACTCAGGCAACTCCGAAACTGCAGCGTCGGCCCACGCTAAACTTGAGCAAACACATCCTGGGCGCTGGCGAGAACTCTCGTGATGGAGACTTCTTGACAGTCAACAGCCCAAGTGCAACTCGCCAACTGGGCGCCCACTGGCGAGGATGGAGCAGCGATATCAGCGGAGACCAGACCAGTAGTGAAGACGACGGATACACACACGCAGCCGTCAGACGGTCAAGGCGATCACCATCTACCATTTCTCGACGTCGCAAATTACCAGAGCCACCATCATTTCCTCATCGAACGATTTCGGCGCCTGACAGCGTCCCGCAGATCAACGGAAGTCAAGAGGCTGATATGCACCCACCGCCATTTAGAATGTTAATCAAGAGACCTACTGGATTTGCAAGCCCTCTTGGCTCAGCAGTGCAGGATTCAAGTGAAGGGTCTGCCTCACCACTCTCAGGATCCAGCCGTTCTCCATCTCCACACATAACAGGCCACTCCCGCGATCTAGTATTGTTCTCCCAAGAACATCACGATGCCGTACTTGCTGGCAACTCCCAACACAACCGGACGATGTCCTTACCTACTACCGGGCACTTCAGACACGGTTCAGACCCTGATCTCGATATAGCCGTATCCGGTCTACCAGAGTCCATGTTTGTCATCAAGGCTATTGGTGCTCTGCGATTCAAGTCCACCATCCCGCGGGATCATGTTCATCGACTTGAGCAGGCCGACGAAGACTGGCTGCTCAAGCCTCCTTCAGACGAAGACGCAAACCCAGAGCAGCTCTTGCAAAAGCTGCAGCACCTGGACCCTGCAGTAGCAAAACGTTTCATGGTCAAGAAAGACATCAAGGCGAGCTTCGCTTTCCGTCTGATCTGCAGTAGTCGTCATTTTGTTCGTCAGAAGCACTCTTCCTTCATCGCGCTGAGCTATCGACGAAAGCTGGTAGTGGAGAAACACACAGACTACTACACTCTTCCTCTTGAGAAGGAGATGCTGCAGGCTGTGTGGGAAGAGCGCATCTCCGAGAATGAGGGCTTGTGGGTCGACCAAATCTGCATCGACCAGGATAGCGACTATGAGAGGACCATCTCGATGTCCGCCATGGACCTTGTCTACCGGAGTGCCAGAGTGGTGGTAGTGGCACTGGACGATTTAGAGCTGAAGGAGCATGAAGGTACTGTTCTTCGGAACCACGTGGCTGAGTACGAGAGCCTTAAGCACGTCGTGGCAGACAAGCGTTTCCGCAGGCATCAGCCTCCTTACCTGGAGACGCACGAGGACCTGCTGCAAGTGCTGCAGAAGATTCTTTCGTCTTCTTGGTTCAGGCGTGCTTGGTGTCGACACGAGATGCGCCTTGCACGAGACCACATTTTCCTCTTGCCCTGCCGGACAGCTGGTAGTTTCAAGCGGACAGTGCTGAGGCTCACCAGCTCCTGCATTGCCCATCTGCTTGCGCTCGCGACTGAGGTGCCGTTTGATGCAAAGATCGAGCTTTTGAAGCCGGCTCTGCATGCTTTCTTCCGGGATCGCACCCAGCCTTCGACTGCTGGAACCACTATCGCACATCACGGAAACTTCACGACTGTGGTGAGCGAGGTGTTCGGTATGGAGGCTGGTGGTGATCCACGCTTGCCGTTCGAACAGCGCGAAGCCGATGCCAGAAGAGACAAGGTTTCAATCATTCTCAACACCATGGAATGCGGCTTGGCGCTCAGACACGCTCCTGGTTCGTCCCGCATCAACATGTCGAAAGCAGATTGCTACTATTCGTTGTTGCTCCTAGCGCTTGCGGCCGGCGATCCAGGTGCACTGTGCTCAGTCGGCAAACCAATGTTACAGATCTCTGCACCAGAAAGCATGCGACACTCTCAGCCCACAGTGTCGAGCTGGTTGTTCGAGCCTACGAACGTTGATGCCGGTCTCAACAACTACAAGACTCTCGACCGCTTGCCTGCGAACTCGAGTATTCTTACTGGCATATCCCACCATGGCGCCCACTACGTTCAGCTAGACCTGCACATGCTCAGTCGGGACAGACCGTATCGCGCCTCAAACGAACCGGATATCCTCTCCCTTGCCGAGAAATTCGTCTACACCTGCGAGACTCGCAAACTTGGCCGTCACCGCAAACGCTACCTCCTCCACGACGGCCAAGCCAACGCATCCTTCGGCAACATGCGCGAGGTATACGGCGAGACACTCGCCTGCGTCTTCGCCTGCGGCCCCGACTGGATGACCGAAGTATGCACCCGCCACGGCGTAAGCCGCTACAAGCAAGACTTGCAACCCGCCTGCTGGCTGATGGTGGCGCTGCGCAACATGAACGGCCAATGGCCCAAAGCCGACTGGGTCGACCGCGCCGCCGGTTTCACCATGGATTTCGTCAACTTCCTCGTCATCCGCGGCATGCCCCAACGCCAGCTCCGACAACCAGAAGCATGGCGCCCGAGCGTGGTCACTACGTTAAATTCTGGCAAGCTGCTGATGTTCCGACCGCCGGGCGCGGAAGTCTGCGCTGCTGTGCCCAGTGTCTTGCTGGATATTGACTACGTGCATCTCGCGAGACTGTGGATGTTGGTGCCGAGGAAGAATGGTCAGGAGTGGACTTTGAGGGGCAAGTCGGTGATGTTTGGAGACGATGCGGGCATTTCGCATGTTAATTGTGATGGGGATGTTGGGCAGGTTGTTTTGAGGCGTCAGAGGATTTATGGACGGGAGGGGGATGGGATAGAGGTGTGATTTCTTTCTGTTTCTTTCTTTGGTTCTTGGAGCGGCACAATGTCTGTCTGTGTGTCTAGTTGCGGCCTTGTGATTGATGCGATATACCTTGTACCAATAGACTGGAGACGTCTGTATGATTTGGCCATCGCGTTCAATATATCATTGCATACTGCAGCCATCTCACTTTGTTTGTGAAAGTAGCGAAAATTTGTTCCCATCAACAATGCCTTGAGCCGATGATAAAAGATATGTACCATTAACACATCATATCGAGGTTGAAGGCCAGCTCCGATACAATACCTTATGATTAGACCGGAGCATCCCGGAAAGCCCGGCACGTGGAAGCAGCGCGCGTCATTACTCAAGCTTTACCAATGGCTTCTTGTTCGTTTTAGTCTCACCTGTATTTTTGGGCCCAGACGAGTTACATCATCCTAGCGTACAAATGAATCGGTCCGTTACTCAGCAACTTCGTCATCACATGCAGAAGTAAGACCACACTTGCAGCTTCGAAACACGAGGTTCACTGCGACGTTGGCTGCTGGACTTTGGACTTTCGCCTCCCACTCTGAACATCACATTACACATCAACCATTACATCTCGTTTGTGAAGAAAGATCTAATTCAATCTGCCAAGCGATCACATCGCAATCATGGCGCCCCAATCCGAACAGAAAGTCGCCCAAATCATCGTCGACAGCCTCTACAACGCCGGCGTGCGCGTGGTCTTCGGCATTCCCGGCGCGAAAGTCGATGCCATCTTCGACACCTTGAGCGACCACCCCGAGATCAAGCTCATCGTCTGCCGCCATGAGCAAAACGCAGCTTTCATGGCCGCCGCCACGGGCAGAATCACTGGTGTTCCCGGTGTCTGCATCGCCACTTCTGGACCTGGCGCGGGAAACCTTACCACGGGACTCGTGACGGCGACCACCGAGGGCGATCCTGTGGTGGCCATCGTGGGCTCTGTGCCTAGGATGCTTAACACCAAGCACACGCACCAGTCTATGAAGGCTCTGGACATTCTGGGACCGACTAGCAAGTCTGCGATGAACATCGATGTTGAGGATGTTGCTGCGGAAATCATTTTGGCGGCTTTCAGGACTGCTACTACGAGCCCCAAGGGTAGTGCGGTTATCAATCTGCCCATGGACATCGCAGCTGGAAAGTCGAAGATCACGGCGTTCCAGCCCTCTGCTTTCAAGGCGCCGCTTTATGGCCCTGCACCCTCAGAGAGCATTCGCAAGGTGGCACGCATGTTGGAATCGGCAAAGAGGCCAGTGCTATTCCTTGGTCAACGAGCATCGAGCCACATCGTGGTCGAGGCGCTTCATGAGTTCCTGGCGAAGCACAAGGTGGCTGTTGTGGAGACTTTCCAGGCCGCCGGTGCCATTTCAGAGGAGCTCGCGCCTTCAGTCTTCTTCGGACGTGTGGGACTGTTCCGCAACCAGATTGGTGACCGCTTGCTTCAGAACTCGGATTGCATTATCACGCTTGGCTACGATCCGACTGAGTACGAAGCTACTGCTTGGAATCCTTCGAGCACCCTTCCCATCGTTCACGTTGACTACACCTCTTGCGAATTCGGCTCCCATTACCACCCAGATATTGAGCTCCTGGGATCTGTCCGCGAGTCAATCCGTGCCCTAGGCGCAGAGGTCTCTCACGTCAACAGCCCGGAAAACGATGACTTCTGCAAACAGCTCCAGCAAGACGCCAAAGACCAAATCCAGAGTATGCAGGCCACCAAGACCGCTGCTGGAGCGCGCGTGAACCCTCTTCATTTCGTGGCTGCTCTGCAGGCCCGTGTCTCGCCTTCCACGACCGTCACTTGCGATGTCGGTACAGTCTACATCTACATCATGCGCCACTTCCGCGCATATCAGCCTAGACGACTGCTCTGCAGCAACGGCCAGCAGACACTAGGCGTGGGTATGCCGTGGGCGATCGCCGCTTCGCTCAGTCAATCTCCTCCCTGCTCCGAAAAAGTCGTCTCCCTCTCCGGTGACGGCGGCTTCATGTTCAGCGCCCAAGAATTGTCAACAGCAGTGCAGCAACGCTGCAACATCACGCACTTCATCTGGAACGACGAGGCTTTCAACATGGTCGAGTTCCAGGAAGAAATGAAGTACGGCCGCTCTTCCGGTATTGCTCTCGGCGGTGTCGATTTCGTCAAACTTGCTGAGGCTTTCGGTGCGAAGGGCTTCCGCGTGCACGATGCTAGCGAGCTGGAGAGTGTTATGGAGGAGGCTTTGGCGTATGAGGGTGTCGCGCTTGTGGATGTTAGGATTGATTATAGTCAGGCGAAGGATTTGGCGGGTAACTTGCTGCAGGACAGTGTGGGCTAAGTGGATGATATGAATTACTGAAAAGTATGATAATGAAGGACACAGGGTGGTTGGCAAAATTCGGACCGGAAATCAGGATAAGGTATACATTAATAATGCAATGATGTGCATATCTCTACTCAACCGATCACCACCACATCACCTCCTGTAAAATACTCTCATCGCCAGACTGCTCTTCGACCACCCAGCTCTCCCACCAAACCCATTCTCACGCGACTCCGCTCTCTCCGCCGCAGTCCTACCCGACGTCTCCGTCATCGGCAGCCTCCAAACACCAGCAAAATCACTGACACTTCTTATCAAAGCCCTCTTCATCCTACGACTCTGGCTCGGCGGCCCTTCTCGCCTGTCCTGCTCTTCTTCCGGTGTTAGCCACACCGGCATCGGCCTTATCTTCTTCTTGGGCGCGATCGTGCCTTTGTAGACGTAAGTGGAGATGTCGTCTGCCGTCCTGCGAGCGGTGGAGTACTCGCCCGCCTCACTAAGACGAGTGAGATATCCGCGACGCAGCAAGCCTTCGGCGAGCTCTAGCTCTGGGCAGGATGTTTCGTAGGCGACTTGCTCGGCTTCCCAGTCTTTCTCCGCTGGCGTTACGATGAATGTTAGGGACGGCGGCCCTGGGGTCAGGAAGCGTAGAATGGCGGTTTCTCTGTCGGTCTCGGCTTTCTCGCTGGCCATTGAAGCTGTTATCTGGAATTGGTGCAGTGTCTTGCCGTGAGCTGTGAGTTTGGACCAGAGATTCGTGACGTTGGGGAACGTGAGGATCTCGGGCGGGATGCTGAGGCTGCCTGATGGGATCACTCGTGGTGCGTCGATGTGGAGTCTGCGTAAATTGGGCATGCTGACGACTGCTTCGATGCAGGCGTCCATCCAGCAGAAGTAGCCGACTGCGTTTTTGTATTGTTGGCTTGTTATGGCTACGGTCAATTCTTGCAGCTCTGGACAAGATGTCGCGATGGCTTTTACATCGATCGTCGACTGTTCGAGTTCTTCGTCGTCGTGCGCTACCCGGAGCTCGAGGCGTCTCAGCTTGGAGGCGAATGGTAGCTTGAGGATGTCGTGTACCTCAGGAGCGATGTCCCTTGGGTTGCCGGGCTGCTGCACGTCGACGATGGCTAGATCGTACAGGGTAGGCTGTGACGCGAGGAACTCGGGTAGTGATTCGACTGTGCTGACCGAAAGCGATTCTAGTGCAGGCAGACGACCTGTCAGTTTGTCCAGGATCCAGCTGTGTTGCGCTACAAGTGTCCGTAGCGAATTCCAGTCACCTTTCTTAGCCCATATCTCGAACATCTCACCGGCCAAAGACGGGTAGTGGAGGTCTAAATGTTGTAAGGCTGGCAGACTTGCAGCTTCTTCCTCTGTCCAGTTCAAGGCTGAGTTTTGACTGAAGTCGCGAGGAGACTCTGGCTCTGAGTCTTCTTGGTGGCGGGTCACGTTGATTTTGAGGGTAGTTAAGCTTTTGCAGCCTAGCAGACTTGCTTTCAGCAGACTCCCCAAGCTCTTTTCATCTCTTTCGCTGAACTCAATAGCCAGGCTGCGCAGACTGTTACAATTCTGGATCGCAGAAAGAGCCGTTGAGATAGTCTCAACTGAGGCCCCATCTTCGCAGATCAGATCCAAGTGTACTCCAGGCGGCAATGTTGGAAAGTGGAAAGAACCGTCTAGTTCAGGCTTTCCGGAGAGATCCCACAAGATAGACTTCAAACCGCCCAGCATTAGCAGCCAACGATCGTACAAGTTATGCAAAAGTTCCTCTCCGTCCGGACTTCGCCTACCAGAGTCGTGTATGGTAATTTGTCGCACACAGTGAAGCAAGTCCATCTGCTCCCATTTCTGCAGTAACTCGGTCTTGTCGAGAACAGTGTCTACCGAGAGATCGAAGAGGAGGGTTCTGCAGCTGTATTGCTTGTAAGCCTGGCTCCAGGCTCGTGCGACTAGGCTTGCCGATTTTATAGACCGAGCTGGTAAATGCTGAAAGATGGCTTCGCGGATGGCTGGCGGGAGATCTGTGACTTTTACCATCGCTTTCTAAATCTGAGTGATTGTGTGAAAGTTATGGTGAGAACTATGCAGTCATCAAGGAACAGAATTGAACGTTTGACTTCAGGATATGTCCATCCTGCTAAAGCATAAAAGTAGAGTGGCCGGAGCGGCGGAGATGAGTAAGGGCCGACCATGGTTGTTGACCTCAGCCGCACACAAGACGTCCGGGGAGGGAAGCCGTGTCCAAGGGCTTCTAAGCCGAAAATAGAGCCTTGCAGCATCCCTTCGCACTAAATCCGATCCTTTGTGGAAAAGTCATAAAGACTCATATCAGAGGTCTGGTGCTTTGTAATACCCGAGGATTGGCTACATTTGACGAAAGACTGCATGCATCAGACCAATTAGAAAGAGTTGACGAAAGTGCCCAATTCTCTCAAGTCCAATTCCCTTGTGGACATCATTGTTTGATCGTTTCTATGCTTGTATTGGATCTATCGATACGCTACTGTTGGAACCACATTGACACTCTTTATTCGTCGTAGTCTCATCACTTATGCGTTTTGCGAAGCCCACTTCCGGAGGCAGACAGCGCGGCGATGATGCCCAAGCAAGCAACAGCAGTCGAAGCTGCGAACGCGTACCGGAGACCGTCGTAGTAGACTAGGCGAGCTCTCAATTGTGCGTCTGGTGCAAGGTAGTGGATCGCTTGAACAGAATGTCGGATCTGATCAATCACCTAGAAGATAGTCAATATCGACGATGTCGCTTTATGGTTAGAGATAGGCTTACATCGTTCTCGTACGGGATGCCTCGCAGGGCGGATGGCAGGCGATTTGTCAACGTAGTTTGTACGATAGCAGACGTTGCAGAGACACCCCAAACGGTTCCCAACGATCGGATAAGGTATACCGTTGAAGCGGACACAGCGTGGTCTAACGACGATCAGGTCAGTGATGTCTCACTGAATCCTAGGAGCAATTTACTTACCAGCATGATCGAAAGAAGCCAGCGACGTGAACAAGATTGCAGGATAAATGATACCCTGACCGAGGTTCGCAGGGAAGACGTAGACAAAATACTTCCAAGTGGAATCTTTGAATCCGAGCGACATGACCAGCGCGTTGCCGAAAGCCATCAGTATCGCACCGCTCCTTACCAAAGTAGTCAACCTTCCCCATCGAGACATGACAACACCGGCAATGACACCACCGATTGGCGTCGCAAGAGATGGTATTGCAAGGCGAGCACCAGCTGTGGTCGCGGAGTCGAGAAGAACGACCTGGAAGAACAATGGCAACATGAACAAATACTGGTACAATTGTTAGCGTATTCCAGTGTCTTGTAGGGTATGTGAATTTACACTTACACCGTAAGCTGCCATCCCGGCACATAAGTTTGTCAGCTGGGTGGCAATTGGCAGTCTGCCTTTCAGAAGTCGAAGTGGGATGACAGGTATCGCAGCCGTGTTGGCCTCAACCCAGAAGAACAGCGCGAATAGCGCAATGCTGAACAGCAGGACTACAATTACCCACGGGCTACTCCATGGCAATTCGTTTCCCCCCAAGCTGAGGCCCACGAGCTGCACAGAGACAGCAGCAACCAGGAGCAGCGATCCAGACACATCCACCTTCTTCCACACGGCGCCGAAGCCATCGCCAATTGAGAAAGTGACGGGTGGGTTCTTGATAACAAAGTGACCAACCCCAAGTGCAAGGACTGACACTGGCACTTGGAGCAGGAAACACCAACGCCATCCAATGTGGTCTGCAATTGAACCTCCGAATGATGCACCGGCGATGGCGCCAAATCCGTATATGCCGTTCTGCAAGGCCTGGTACATGCCGCGTTTGCGGAAGGGGATCATGTCTGAGTTGACAATCGTTGCCATGGTCATCAGTCCGCCGCCTCCAAAGCCAGTCAACGCTCTCATAACGTTGACAACGACGACATTATTCGCAACGCCGCAACCGAGACATCCCAAAGCAAAAGTAATGCTCGAAATGAAGAAACATATGCGTCGACCGAAGATGTCTGAACAACGACCGTAGAGAGGTTGAAAAGCAGTGCTCGTCACCAGATACGATGTCGTGAGCCACGATGCAGTATTCGCTGCATTGAACTCCGAGCTGATGACGCCGTAAGTCGCAGCGGTTATAGTGCTGTCCAGTCCGTATAGGAAAACGTTAGCCATGATGGCTAACTCGATCAGGACAAATCCACGTGGCGGACGCCATGAAACTTCATCCGGACCTTTGAGCAACGGCTGATCTTCGCGGGCCTCGACTTCATGTTGTGTATGCTGCGATTCGGTATCCATTGGGCTGACTCGCATTGAAGGTGTCGTGTTGCAAGTCCGAGTTGGTGACTAGGGGAGTGTCACGAGTGTTTCCGTATGTTGCCAAATTTCACTGATAACGCATTGTTGAGCGAGTACACACAGAATATGACGCTCGGACATGTTGGATAAGCATCAGTGGCTTGCCATTGGGATATTGCAAAATAGTTGTTTTGGTGGGGCCAGGTACGATTCGTGATCCGAGCCAAGGATGTCGTGATGGGCTTTGGAGGGCTTCGTATCCTCGTCTCGACGGCTGCAGTCCACCAAACCCACTCTACAGATCTGCCATCGTTGATCGATGGCGATGACAACATGTTCTTGAGCATCTTGGTGCCATTGGAACAGAATATTGACGCGGTGGGATCAGGAAGATCCTTGGGAAGTTGCAGGTAACGACAGTCGTGCTTCAGACGTCCTTTGGCGTGCTCTAAGTATCGTTGCAAGCTTACCTGCAAATGACGCACGATTGCATACGATCCACGAGCATGTACAATCTATCAGCATCTAATCCGCTGGCCTACAAGTAGCTATACTGTGATATGAAGCAGTTTTTCACGGACCGACTCTGGCCGTGAAGCAGCTTCCCATAATTCATTGTCCATTTTGTGTTGAAAACATCGTCCTCAGCAGTCCATAACAATGAAGCAATTGACCCAGATCACAGCTGCTCTGTCCGCTTTACTCACTCTCACAGCTGCGGATTGGCAATACCGCTCACGCTCCGATCTGGCACCCCCGCGCCTCAACATCACAATCCCCGCGACAAAAGACGTCGAGCCCGGATACCTCTTCATCGCACCATTCGCCGGTCTTCCGGACACCCCATCAGAACAACACGGTCCCCGCCAAGCAGGCCCCTACATCTTCAGAGACAACGGCGACCTTGTATGGTCAGGCTACGGTATCTACTCCATCTGGTCCACCAACTTCCAAGCCGGGAGATGGAAGGGTAAGGATGTTCTGTTCAGCTTTGAGGGAGATCACAATGCTGGGTATGGTCATGGGCATGGGCATGTGACTTTCTTGGATCAGCACTATGAGACGATTCGTGAGCTCCGGGCGGGGAATCATAAGCTTGTTGATAAGCATGAGTTTGAGATTGTCAACGAGGAGACGGGTCTCATACAAGTGTATCAGCCTGTGCCGAGAGATCTTACTGGATGGGGTGCTGGGCCGGAGTAGCAGTGGATTGTCAATGCCATCTTCCAGGGTTCGTGTCTTCAGCAACATTGACTGACAAAAGAGAAATTGACTCCTCCCAGAACTCGATATCGCCACAGGCAGACTTCTCTTCGAATGGTCCAGTCTCGATCACGTCCAGCCAGACGAGTCAGTACTTCCGATCAACCCGGGTCAAGCTGGGTCAGGCTACAACAGCTCCGATGCTTGGGACTACTTCCACATCAATAGCGTTGACAAGGATGGCGATGGGAACTATCTCATCTCCGCTCGCGACGCATGCGCAATACACAAGATTAATGGAACCGATGGCGAAATCATCTGGGTAAGTCCTCACCTTCCAAGTACAGCACTGCCCATGCACCAAACTGATTGCATTTCCCGCACAGCGACTCAACGGCAAAAAGTCCGACTTCCAGATGCAGAACAGTACGAAATTCTGCTTCCAGCATCACGCGCGCTGGTTGGAGCAAGGCGATGGATTTGAAGTCATAAGTCTGTACGACAACAGCGCACATGGCACCGAACACAACGATGGCTCCGAGATACATACCGCGCCCACCAGCAGTGGCAAGATCCTACGTCTGGACACCAAATCGTGGACCGCCGAGCTTGTAGCAGCATATTTCCCTCCAGACGATCTTCTCTCCAAGTCCCAAGGTAGTACGCAGGTTCTCCCGGGAGGCAACGTTCTGGTAAATTGGAGCTCAGAGGGTGCTCTGACGGAGTACAAAGCCGACGGCACTCCCATCTTCCACGCTTACGTCGACTCGGGGTATCTCGACCTTGGCGCTGAGAACTACCGCGCGTTCAGATACAACTGGACTGGCATTCCCAATGAAGTGCCGGCTATTGTTGCGCTGGAAGGGAATGAAGGCACGACGATTTACGTTTCGTGGAATGGCGACACGGAGACCGTAGCCTGGCGATTTTATGCCGGGACTGATGAATTTGGCTCACGAGCGTTCCTCGGCGAAGTCAAGCGCAAGAGCTTTGAGACGAGTTTGTTGGTCACGGACAGGGTCATCACGAGCGCTTCCGCCGAAGCTGTTGATGCTCGCGGGAGAGTTCTCGCGCTGGCCACCGACGTGCTTGTCGAAGCTGACGTCGTGCCCTTCCACCATGACGAGAAAAAGGGTCTTGGAGGATGGTGGCATGGCCCGGCAGGACAAGAGACATTCGGCAAGGAGGGCGCCTGAGAGACTGATTGTCAGAAAGTGTAATTGTCCGCTCAGATCCCTTCATGTCATAAGATCTTGGCCACCACCCAGTTCCACTCAGATGCCATCCAGGACTCAACTTTCAAGACTCAATGCCCAGCTCCCCATGTACCTTCGTTCGACTCAGCCGCTCCACTTGAGCGCCACGTTCAGTTGCCATTACTTCGTGTACCCAGCCACGTTCACGTACGTCGCTAGTGTACACTTCCCTTTTGCAGTTGACAATATCCACGCGCTTGAGTTCAGCGAACGCTTCGTCGAGTAACAGTGCGCACAGATCACTCTCCTGCCAGCGCCGATAATCGACATACATTTTGCGATCCTTCCAGCGCAATTGCGGACCGCCACGCGGAGAGATGACTTCGAGCCACTCCAACTGAGTCGGCAAAGCATCTCTGATGCCCAACTCCATCTTGAACAATTCATTCTCAAGGTCTCCGCCATCCTGGATAAACAGCGCATCCCAGATCGCTTGGTCGTTAACTTTGAATCGTCGCAGATGTTGCATGGTCTTTATGCTGTCGTCAATCGTGTTGCACATACGACGATTTTCGTCAAACGAGTCTTCATCCGCGACGCACACACTTGCATCTAGGGTCAGATTCACCAGTTGTGGTAGGTAGCGTGCTACAGCCCGTCCAAACTCCGCCGTTGATACGAAGCTATGCATAACGCTCCAGTCAATGCTCAACGTCTTTAGATTGGGGAAGAATTGAACCAGTTCGCCAAAATCCCAATAATCGAGTCGACACTCCGGTAGGTGAAGGGTTTGGAGTTGGTGCGGTCTCCTCCGTCCAGTGGCGTTGGTTTCGAATGCGGCGCGCTGGTCTTGTGACGGCCCACCGATCATGTTGTAGATTCGCAATGTTTTGAGAGAAGGCAGTAACACCACATACCTGAGGAGGGGCTCCCAAGCAGTGGTGAAACCGCTACGCAGGGTGAGTTCCGATAAGAATCCCAGAACTCCTGGTTGTTGCCAGCGCGTGTCGGGCCATGAGTTGCCGAGGAATTGGGAAGTGACATATCTGGATGAGGGTGGTTCGCGGATAGGCATTTCGCTTGGAAGTGGTACTGTTTCTGGAGATGTGATGACTGCAAACAATTCTTTTATCAGGTATGACTCTTCACAGTCCCATGGCAACGAGATGGTGAGCTCGGTGATCTTCGGGCACATGAGCAAAATCATACACATGATTCCATCGTCCATGCCGATGAGGAGCGAACGGATCAGACGGTCTTGGAATGTCTTACCACCTTCGCGTCCTTCAAGCCAGAAGCTGCGGGCTCGCCACTGAAAGACAGCCATGGTCATAGCATCGCCGGTCAGCATATAATTGTAGAGCCTTTCGATGTTGATCTCTTCGATCGTGTCCCGATGGCGGATGGAGAAGGAGCGTAAGGCCTCGCCGTATTCGGGTTTCAGACAGAGCGTGCGAAGGTAATGAGAAGGGGATAAGGAGTCCTCGTCCGCTAGACAGCTCGAGTATGCGCTGTACAGTGTAGGCCATGCCAGTCGGTAAAAGGTCTTGGAAGCCAGACAAACGTTAAAGAGGGCCTGCTGATCCGATCGCACGTTATCTTGAGATACTTTGATATTGACATCGGGCCCATCTCGAGATTCGGCTGTATCTGCTAGTTCAGCCCCGGACGGGAGCGCCAGATAGCTGAAAATATGTGACAGCAGCTCTTCTGGTAGTTTGGGCAGCATGTTGACGACATGTAAATAGCACGATGGACTGTATGGTGTCTTACGTAAGTGAACGCAGTCATGAGTGTGGTTGTTGAGACGTAACACTACCGAAACGCGAAATGTCCACGTCTTTCGGATTTGAAGCAACTTGATTGGTCGCCAAGCGAGGTTGCGAGCTGCAGGAGGAAGCGATTGTACACTCTTCAGCACGATTCCTGCTTTCATGTTCTGCCCACCAACACGTACATGTATGTTCTGGGCTGACTTCCGGGTTGCATTTGCAGTGTCACCTGACCAAGGCGTTTGATCGCTTCCAAGTTCATCTGCCATGAGCTCGCCTGAGTGCACCTGCTCATCCGTCTATGCTCCAGCACTTAGGCAAGTATCTCTTTCATCCTCGTTTGCTGCCACTCGCGGCTTCTGGCATCTGCAGCCGCTATAGCTGTCGGTACCCAGCCAGGTCGCGTACAAGCCACGCGCTGCCGCGAGGCTGAAGAGTGTTTGGTGAAAGTAAGGTAGGTTGGTGGTGCAGCCTGCGGGTGGCGGTGAGTCATGTCTGGTATGCACATTCACTGTCCTCAAACGCAGGTGCTTCTTGACGTAAACATTTTCTTTTTGCAGCTCGGACGCCTTCATGTTGTCAACAAAATCAGCGCAGCTTTCGCCACCCACCACCTCTCGACCACGCACCTGCTAAGTCGCCATGGAGTCCGAAGCGCATGAAGAGATCCCTGAGGAGGTCCCTGAGGAGGTCCCACTCACCACTCTGTATCTACAGATAGAGTACGGCGATATCCCAGCTGCAGTACTGGGCATCGGAACTAGAGCCTCAGAAGTCGAGATCCGCGACGCATACCGCGCACTTGCCCTGGGAATCCACCCGGACAAAGCACCGAGTGAGGGTCTCCGCGAGCTTCACACACTCCTCTTCCAAAAGGTTCAGACTGCCTACAACTCACTACTGGAGGCGCAAGAGAATGAGGCTGGCCAAGATCGTCCAAAGCAGCTCCCGGAAACTTTGGCCTCCTTGCACGCCCGCAATGTCGCCTTTCGGGAGAATCTACGAAGTGCGCGCGAAAAAGCTCTTCAGGCCAAACGCGCTGCCGATCTTCTGAAAGCCTCCAAAGAAGCCAACAAGAAGGCAAAGGACGAAAGACTCGCTGGGAAGAGAGAGCTTCGCGCGCACATGTTGAAGGAAGAACAGGCAAAGCGACAGAACGAAATTGCGAAGGAGAAGCGGAAGTTTGGGGCGAGTGGAAATTCGACAGAGGAGGCCGGAGCGAAGGCGAGCAGCAAGGACTTGTCAGACTGGGAGGAGATGGAGGACGACCTCGAAGCGAAAGCCGCCTCACAACCCGACGAGAGCCAAAAGTCGCAGAGCTTGCCATCAAACTCAAAGCTCAAGCGACCTTTGCAGAACCAACCTACAGCGCGCACCGCAACTCCCACATGGAACCCAGCACTGGACGAGCGTCTTGTCTCCGACGCAGAGATTGACGGCCGCTGGAACACAAACCTTCTCAGTGGCGGCCGCTCAGGCTCCGTTTCGCTCAGTCAGAAGAAGCAGAGGGAGAAAAACGCCGCAGCTCGGATGCACAAGCAGACCTTGGCCCTGTGCGCGGAGGCTGATCGCATGATGAAACCTGCTCTGACGGGCAACGGAACGTTCAGCGGGTTGGTGGAAGACGACCTGATGGAGTCCGCGTTTGTGAGGATGGAGCACAGAGCCCAGGCTAGAACGGACAGGTTCTTGCAAGTCACGGATGGAGATGTGGCTGAGCAGTATTTGCTTGAGGGGCAAGGCCTGCCAGAGCAGAGCGTTTCACTTGCGTCACTCTTTATCGAGGACAAGTAGAGTGCTCTGCTCATCATGATTCTTGTATGTTACGAATAGACGATACAGAAAATTGCTAATAAAATGACAATCTGGCATGAACCCAAGACGGGTCATGACCACATTGTCCATGTTGACCCAATCTCCACGCCTTTGCAGATTTCGCGTTTATCTCACGTCATTTCATCCGAAGGCCCCTTATCAGTTGTCGTTTCTGAAGAACCCAGTGATCCCATCGCCTTTTGGAGCAGCATGGCATAAGCTGCCATCCAGCGGTCGTTCACGAAAGCCTGATGTTGCCCGTAAGCATTCATACCCTGGACGACACTAGCAGCATCAGACACCATCGCATCTGCGAGCCCGCTCGCGTCCGCAAGGCCAACTGCCCCCTCAGTATCTGAAACTACGGCGGCACGCACGAACTCGCTGTACTGTGGAATCCGACCCTTGGTTCTCTCCAGCCGTTTCAAGGCGAATTCGTTGGTCTCTACAAAACCAGGAATGGGTCGATCCAAGCCTGTGAACAGCGGCGTTTGCGCCACCAGCTCGATCGGTGCGGCGATGACTCCATCGAAGTCGATGAGGCCGACGATGTTGAAGTCGTCGTCGACAAGCACATTGTGTGCGCCAAAGTCGCGATTGGCCAGGCTATAAGGCCCAGCGTCGTGGGTTTGAAGCAGCGACATCAGCTCGCAGAATTTGAGCGGGAGGCGGAAAGAATCACTGCCACGAACCTCTGAGTCCGCATCGTGCTCGGCAACCTGGAGCCTGTGACGACTGACTGCAGAGAAATATTGCTCTGCCGTGTCCCAGGGACCTTCACCGGTCTCGATCTCGGAGCCAATGATGAAGTGACCTGGGTTATCGTGGCTTTCCCGGAGACTGCCGATCTGGTCGAACGTCAGGCTGGCGAGCTGGACATGGATGGAGGCCATCTGGCGCAAAAAGCGAGCGTCTTGCTCCGGTGTGCCGAAAACTGATGGGTCGCAATTCCGCAGCTCGCGCAGTTCGGACGCCGAAGTCCCATGCACGTAGCTCATCAGGATGTACGGCGCGCCAACCTCGTTGTCTGTGCCCAAGTCGTGGCCGAAGACTTCTGGGACGGGGATCTTGGTTCTCAGCCTGATAGCCCCGTCAGCTTTTGCATACCTCCCCCATGCAAATCAGCGCCTGCATGTTTACGTACCTGAGGTATTTCATGGTGGCAATCTCGATTCGCATGCACTCTTCTGCATTGAGCGCCTCGCGCTGACCAAATACGTCCGGCAGCTCTGGCAGCCTCAACCTCGCGATCCAGCTGATCCCATCTGTAAATTGGAGGCGGCGAACGAGGTTGAAGTGACCCACTGAGTACTTCTCGCTCAGCTGACAGTCGACAGCACGCATGCGGAAGGCGAGCGATGTCAAAGCCTGCCAGTTGATGGCGCCGAGAAATGCGGTCGTGCGGTTGTGAAGCTCGTCTTCCTCGTCGACTTGGTCGAGTCCGATCCAGCTGTCGCTTCCTACGTCCGCCATGTTGGTTTGCGCTGCTTTTCACCGATACGCCGCGTTTCTGATGGACAAGGTTTTTGCTTTGATGGGAGGCACAATTAAAAAGAGGGCGCGAGAGGGCTGCTTTTACGCCCCGTGGGGTAAATATGTATGCATCCTGCATGGATGCATGGCGCGACACTGTGACGCGGCACAGCCAGTGTGCTCGTGGCGAGACCTCACACCGCTATCGCGAATTGCAGTTCGCATTTCTTCCATCAGGCTGGAAACCCTTCACATGTGAAAGAAAGGGTTGGGTGACCCACATGTGTCTGCACAGCGACAGCGACCCGACAGACTGGTTCGTTGCTTGCCGCCTTGGCAGGTCTAGCTTTGATGTTGCAAGTACTTGTGTACATGGTGGCCAGCCTTCCATTTCCTGCAATATCGCGTTCATGACTGGATGGAGACGACATCAAAAGCCCTCGGTCAGGTCCCGGCCGGAACCATTTGTTAGCTGTCAAGCCCATGAGGTGGTGCCGCTCCGGGCTGACCTATTTGCTTCCAACAGCAACTGCGCTCGTGCCATAATGCAGGATGTACTTGCAAGCCAGAACACACAGTACCACCTACCAACTCCGTCTTTTTAAGTACCACGTCTCATGTGCCACCCAGGGCTGGTCTAGCAGACTGGCAAGCACTTTGGTGATCGGTCCAAGGCTGACGGACGACATATATCTCACGATCCCATGCCCCAATTCTAACTCCCGTAGCTCCTCAATAGCGGCACAAATTCCTTGCCTACTCCCGAAATACAAAACGTTATCCATCATATCCTGACCTGATAGCCACTGCTCATCGCCATGGGCCAGTATACAACAGACGTCACGCTTGTCAACAACGCGGTCGAAACTCCGGTCGGATTCGTCAATGAGCTGACTTACAACGTGAGTTGCAGCAATTGCGGCGATACCGTGAAGAAGGGATCGAAATGCGGCTCCTGCAACACCAAGAACTAGGCAGTAAGTCCAGAGAGCCGTCTGGTCTTCAAGAATTGTGCCTGATGTCTGTAGAGATCATCGCTGATTGGCAGCAGCATCGTATTTCGCACTGTGAATGATTGATGGTTGATGGTTGACGATTCTGGGGATCATGAATGATGCTCCTTCCTGTTGCCATTATTGTCTTGGACGATGCGTGACGGTCACTACTGTAAAATATGTTTGCTATTATGAATGCCAGGCAGGTCACTGCAAAGATGTTGAAGTATGATATGCACCCCGTTATATTCTGCCTCGTGTGCATGTGCTTTCTTCAGAGTAAAACTGCAAAGCATCGTACTGTATAGTGGAAGCCAAGCCATACGCTATGCAACCGACTGTATCCTACGGCATGGGAGTGGCGACTAAAGGTGTTCCGCCTCTGTTCTCGCCCGACCCGACACAAGTCTCTCGGCACAGCGGTACTGGGTCACCAGCCAATACTCTTTTAGTAGCGCTCGATCTCCTACTCATTCTCGTCCCAGTATTCTAGTATCTCAGCCTCCGATGGAAAAGCGATCTCCTCGCCCTTCGCCTTCGAACTCCAATCAAGTGGACTGTCCTCCTCGGCAAAGTCTTCCGCATCTTCATAGTTGGAAGCTTCTGCCACATGCGCAATGGCTTCATCGCGGGTCGCTTTCTCGTCACACCAGCGCTCGGCATCTCCGTCTTCCATGCTATATTTGGCAGAGAAAATCCAGTATCTGACCAACCCTTTGTATTTCCGAGCCCAGACTTCGTAGATGTAGTACTCGATAGGGTGCTTGCCGATGTCGATTTTCTTTCTGGGGTCGACGTCTTCGCTCATATCGTCCTCAGTTTCTGTCTCGTCTTCACGTTCGCTCAGCATTCGGATGTCTTGTTCGATCACGGCCCGGTACAGTTTCAGATGAGGGCCAGCTGGGCTCGCTTCGAGGCGCTCGATGGTATCCAGAGTGGATGGAGAGGCAGGCCTGATGTAAATTTCGCCCATGCTGAGTTGGGAATATTCTGGTCGAAGAGGATCTGCCCGGTGATCCAGTGGAAGGTCCCAAGATTGGGATGTATTGGTGGGAAGGACAAGAGCGAGAGCGGGTATATATGTAGCAGTAGACCAGTTTGCTATGTGGATTGAAGCCGGCTTTTTGTGAACATATCTTGTATGACAACGCGCACGCGATCCATTCTCATTGCCATGCCAATGTTTGCAGTGCAAACGTTAACAAAACTTCGTCGTACAAGCAACTCTTGCATACATGACAAAGCCATGCTCAGTTCGAACCAAGATCCAGCTGCCGTGCTCATGAGCATATGTACAACAGCGTGTCGTCTTTGAGGCGTACTTTTACCGCTGTCGACGAACTGTCATGACCACATCCCACTAGCCTCGTCTCGGGTTCTCAATTCGGAACACCCAGTTTTCCGGATTGTCTTCAAAGACACGCCATCCGTGCTTAGACATAGTATCCTGGTGGATGTGTCGTCTAGTGCTAGACTCGTCCAATTCAAGGTGCAGATGAGAGAGCTGCCCGAACGATTTGTCCTGCAAGAGGTGGTTGAGATCGTCAATCTGCCAATTTTCCCATGCGTCCACAGGCCGAACTTCTTCACCCGGCTCGCCATAGGCATTACATCCAATCTCAAGGTAGCCTATGCCTTTTGGCAAGAGTTCCGAGAGATGGTGACCAGGGGTCCTCGAGTCGCTGTCGTGTGGCCCGTAGATCGCAGAGTGATCAAGTTTGAGGTACTCGAGGCGACTCAGTTGTGTCAAAGCAGTGCCAATGGTGTACGGATGTTCTGACGACGGGTTTTGGCTCTTCAGCGGGGCGGAAGACAGTTTCAGTAGCTCCAATTTCGGAACACATGTTGCCAAAGCGTCCACAATCTCTCCCAGCCGTACACGCCAGTCTTGTTTGGACGAACCAGTCATTTCCGTGCCTGTAAAATTCTCCCAGCCTATCACCCAGTCGAGTTCGAGCTCTATCATGTTCGGACAGTGCCTAAGTATCTCCAACACATCGCCAGTGTCCAATTCGCATTCGAGCAAGCTCAATTTCTCCAGCTGGGCACAGGCGCTCAGTGGGAAATTGCCCGTAAAGCTTGGGGACTCACCCTGGAATTGTAGCAGTTCCAGAGTGCGAATGGACGGTAATGCGACCAGCAAATCTTTAAAAGAATCCACGCCACGACCAGGTATAATTGAGCCGTATATTGACAGCTTTTCGAGATATTGCAGTGTAGGAAGCTTCTGCATCCGTTGCTCCGGCCAAGGTGAGCCAAACATCTGTGCCATGATGTAATCCGATTCTTCCTGTTCGAAATCGGTCGGCATCCGCGAGAGGTCGGTCTCTCGGTACTCTTCGTCTCTAGCTGCTCCCATGATTGACTTCAGCACACCAGCGATAACGGTGCTTCCGCGTGGCAGTCCCGGACGGATGTGTAATTCTTTCACCTTGGGACACAGCAAAAACAACACAGCCATTTGCGCTTCTGGCAATTGCATGTTGAGGAAGCGAAGGAGTGACGACGAAGTGGTTTCCTCGGCTGGCACGTTGCTGCTGTTCGTTGAGGCCGAGTCATTGTGGTCTGGTTCATCGAAACCCCCAAACCAGAAGCTTCTGACCTTCCACTGAAAGAGAGCAGCCAGCGTTGCATCACCTTGTAGCAATTCGAAAAGCTCTGAGGCATGCATAGCTCCAATAGGGGTACAGAGGTCGATTGACAGCGAGCGGAGCGCTAAGCCATACTCTGGCTTCAGGCATATTGTGCGCAGGAACAGGCTCGACTCAAGTCTAGGAGTCTTCGAGGAGCGATCGAGCAGCTCAGCATTGGTGAAAGCTCGGTATAGTATTGGCCAGGCGAGACGATATAGGTTCTTCGAGACCAAGCACACATTGCTGAGGCTAGCCAAGTGTTCAGGAACGATGTCTCTTTGCGGCCAATCATCCGAGTTCGACCACTTGTATCCAGGAAGTGCAAGGTGTTCGAGCACAAGAGATTGCAACTCCTCTGGAAGCGACAACAACATGGTGGTTTTGTAATAATCACGCGCGACAGGGGTTGTCACCGTGCGGATGAGCGGCGTGCGAATGCGTTCAATTCAACTCGGATGTTAAGTTCCGGAAATATATGATGTCAATCGTACTACCCTAACCCTGATTTGGCTATGAATATATTGACATACATACATATGTATCTTACGCGAACATGCCGGAGATTCCCTGAACTTTCTTGAAAGATTCTACTTTGCATCGATGCTGGGCGTAGCAGACTCGCCTTGATCGTCTTGGTATTCATTACTATGTAGAGCTGTTCCATAAAGTTCGTTATAAGCCAATGCCCAGATGGTCATAAATCGTTCGGCGGCGTGCGCTACGCGCCAGTATTTCCATTGCGCCCTCTGTTTTCCAATTCGTAAACTCCTTCGTTTTCGCGTGGTCCCGAGATGACCTCCCACCCATGCTTCGTAAGAACCTCCACATCAATGTACTCCTTTCTCACAGTAGTGTAGTGCGCAAGCACAACCCGGTACATACGGTCGAAAGCGTTGTCTTGCAAGAATCGCTGGAGATCTTCGATCTGCCAATCACGCCACTCATCCCCGTGCACAATGGCCCCTTCGATCGTGGGGATGAACTCGCTGGTCTCAATGGTGAAGCATTCGATTGCTTTTGGTACAGCCTGTCCCAGGGTACACGGGTTGACACTGGGTTGAACTTCGTAGTGATCGAGAGAGAGCTCTTCGAGGTGCTGCATGCCGTAAATCATGTAGTTGTCAAGTTCGAGAAGCTTTAGGTGCTTCAATTACTGTAACGACCTGCCAATGGTGTACGGATACCCAGCGGAGAAGTGACGAGGCCGCCATTCGGAGGCCGACAGACGCAAAGATGTCAATCCGGGAGTGTAGGCCGCAATAGCGTCTGCGATAACTCCAAATTTCAGACGCAGGTCCCGCTTTGAGGATTGACTTCGGCTCCAGTCAAATCCAGCACGCCACGATATCTCGAGCGTTGCCAATTCTGGGCAGCACTGGACGATCGCGGCTGCCTCATTGGTGAGAAGTCTGCAAGAGTGTAGGGTCAGATTCCTCAATCGCCTGCAAGGTGCATTGATCTCGAGGTCGCTGATTGCGTTCTCGTAACCGCCTTCCAAGTCACACAATATGACCTGTTGGAGTGTAGGGAGCGATATGAGGTTCTTGAAGAATCTGAGCCCAGAGGGGCTTGATCCACTTATCGCACATTTGACAAGATCTTGTAACATGTTCGGCTTTTGCAGTGGAGGAGCAGGCCAAGATGCTCCAAACACATGCGCCACAGCATAGTCAGACTCCTCTTGTTCAGGATCATGTATAGACGATGGCGGTTGCATCGCCTGGTAGCCCTTGGAAAGAGCAGTATCCAACAACCTAGCAATGATTGAAGTTTCGAAATGCGGTGGGGCTCTGATGTCTAATGTCCTCAGGTTTGGGGACAAAAGCATTAGCATCGCCATATGCGCTTCAGGTCGCCCCATCTCGAGCGAGCGAAGTAGTGCTGACTTCAGACTGCCATCGAAACGCAGCTCGCCGGGTGGCGTTGGAGATATTTGATCCTCTCCAGGCCAAAAGGATCTAGCCCTCCATTGGAAAAGATCAACCAGTGTCGCATCGCTCTGCAGATCTTCGAAAAGCTCCAGAGGGTCCATAGCATCGATAGGAGCGCATTCTGCGATTTGTAATGAACGGAGCGCCATTTCATGTTCTGGTTTGGTGCAGATTGTTTGGAGAAATCGAGCCGGGTCAGGCCTTCGGACCGTACCCATCGACCTCTTTCTGTTGCTGTAGTATCGATATAGTATCGGCCAAGCCAGACGATACATCATACTGGAGGCTAAGCACGCGTTGCTTAGTGCAGTCATACATGAACGTGGAACATCCCTTCCTACGCGTCTTACGCCAAAAATGTCATTTATTGGAAGCGCGAATTCTTCGAGTACCAGGGCCAGTATCTCTTCCGGTAGTGACGGGACCATCGTGATGGCTTTGCGGTGATCCCAAGGACCACACGCTCTAGCCCGCAGGTTGATGTTGTCGTGTGCTGTGTTGAACCGGGCAAGAAGCTCCGTGCCGATGTTGGACGAGTTGGAGTTGACACCCACGACTGACCCTAACCCGCGCAAAGTATAAGATCGAGCACGAACGATCTCGAAACTCAAACAAATGGCAGATCAACGTCTACTGAGGTTTAAAGAAACCTTGTTAGAATACATAGATATACTCTTGAGCAAGATTGCGGGGAAATAACTTTCACCACAACGTCGCTGTATTGAAGACTCCTCAAGATTTCTACTCTGCGTCCTGAAGTCCATCACGTAGCCAATATATACCACGATCGCCAGGACCAGGACGTGCAGATATTGTTTTCACTATGGAAGGTTGCGTACACTGCCACGTAACTATCCATCAGACCATCGAGCACTGCGTTCCTCGGCCATCACGAATTCAGTTCGCCAAAGCATAGCTGCTTTTTCAGCACCGCCGCCACCTCAGGACGATCTTAACCGTTCAGCACGTATCGCGATCATGGCGGCAACATTCAACGTTGCATTGTCGGTGACGAAGAGGTCACATGGTTGCAGTAGTCACGCCTGACAAAGCAGACACGATACTATACTTGTGTACATGCCTCGCACAAGGACCAGATATAGAAATGGTGGGATAGAAAGTAGGCAGTGTCTCGCTTCCTTCGGGCAAGTGTGTGTGACGTGGTACCGCAAATAACTCTTCTAGAGCCGCTAGCGTTTCTGGCGGGTGTCCTAGCGTCTTCATCTGTCGGACTATTACATTAGCGTGAGGGCCCTGACAGCCCGCAGCGGGCAAAGTGTGCCGGACTGGAACAAGGGGAAGCCTAAGGTGTGTCGAGAGGTATCACACAGACACCGCCTTGGAACAGGCACGATTTCCAGCATCTTTCGCGGCCATGTCAAGGATGTAGTGTAAAAAGAGATGGGGTTTTCAGGAACGTTTGAACCCTCCCAACGCTCGGAAAAGCTTGAGACGCAGGCCCACGCGGTTAATCCGGCAGGGCGCACCAGATGACTCGAGAACTCACGAATCTGGCGGCATGTTCGCCAATCACGGGCATGCGAAGGATGCAGCCACTGCCACCCAGGAACGGGCGCGGCCGATCGTAGAATTATCAGACACTGAACCGTGCCCCTGACGCCACGGGCGCTTGAAGGTTTAAACCATCCATCTTTCCCTCCTGTCGTTCGTTTGTGTAGCGTTCGTCGTGTTGTACATAGCCTTTGCACAGAGGTCTCACGATCTGAACTCTAGGACGACATGGCTGCCAACAGGAATTCACGGTACTACAGCCAGAGCTACGAGGCAGTGGACAATCCTGCCAACCCAGCACACCTTGGTCAACCAGAAACTAGCCACCAGCCAGATGGCGATTATCAGGACTACGAGACCTACCGTGGTTTCAAGACAGTGTCCGATCTCGATATCGCAGAGCCTTCTCCCGGCCTGCCTCCTCGACAGTCACACCCAAAGAACCGGAGAAAGCTGTACATCATCGTTGGAAGTGTCGCACTCGTTTGTGTGATTATTGGTCTCGCAGTGGGCCTTGGTGTCGGTCTCACACACAAGGACACCGCTTACAAATACGTTCCGGCCAAGGGAGACGCATATGTGACCGACTCACGATCATTTGGCAAGGGCGCCACTCACGAAAGCTCCTCAAATGTCACCGATGGCATTGGAGCCGGCAAGGACGAATACACCTACTATAGCGGACCTGCAAAGGAGTTCCCTCCTTTCTCGGACTGGATCTCATTCGAGGATATGTGGAAAAACAACCTTCAATTTTTCAAGACTTCATGCCATGCCAACAAGTTCGGCAAGGACCAGACGTAAGTAATTTCAACCCAGGATGGTTCAGAAAAACGAAGACTAACGGCATCACACAGAGATGAGGAAATTGACAGTATCTATCAAGCCATCCAAAACCGCGCCGATGTGTCCAAGGTGGACCACCGTTTCATCCTCGCCACAATCTTGCAAGAGGTACGATCAACAACACTTCCCATGCTCAGCAAACTCCTCACTAACATATTCAATCTAGACCCACGGCTGCGCCAAAGTCAAGATGACCACCTCCTACGGTGGCGTCGCCAACCCCGGTCTTATGCAATCGCACGGCGGCACAGAGTTCAACTCCCACCACGCCAACCAGTCCATCTGGGACATGGTGCAAGACGGCACCCAAGGAACTGCAACCGGCGACGGCCTCGTGCAGAACCTCATCTACTACGGCGACGCCTACACCGCCGCCAGAGGCTACAACAGCGGTATCCAACCCCTGAGTGGCAACTTGAGCGAAGCAGCAGGCGCCACAGCCTGCTACGTTTCCGATCTCGCCAACCGCCTGACGGGCTGGACATTCGCCGAGAGCAAGTGCCACGAAGATCCCAAAGACGACGCCTGATTTTATCTTTTTTTTTCTCTTTCTTATTCTCTGCGCACAAAAAGGCGGCTTACGCAGCTATTTACCCTTTTCCTTTTATTTCGTATTGTTCAAAATACCCTTGCACATGGGCATAACGGAGGCGGGCACGGCATAACTGTTTTCCGAAATATAGAGAAGCTAGACACGCTTTGTACATTTCCACTACCTACAAAGATCACATCACATCACATCACACCACACCAACCAACATCTTCTTCCTTCCCACAACGGGAATCGACAAGACTACAACCCCAAGAGCTTCTTCAACCCCTGCACATCCCAATAAAAAGGCGTAATCTCCAAAACCACCCCCTCCCCCCTATCAACCCTAACAACCTGCGTCAGCGGCCTCTCCCACACCTCCCCAGCCTTAGTCCTCAGCCTCAACGTCGAGAAAACCATGACTTCGTCTCCCTCAGCACGTTCAAACACCTTCGGCTTAAGAACTTCGAGCGAAGAGAAGTAGCTCGTCATGGTCTCTCCCCAGGCAACGAAGCCTTCGTGGCCGACCCACTCGCCGCCCCAGGGCAGGTCGGGGCTCTGGTGGATTGTGAGGTTTGGCGATAGGGTGCTGAGCAGGGATGTTGGGTCGCGGGAGGAGGCGGGGGCGGCCATGAAGAGGGCTTCGGCGGCGTAGAAGCGGTCGAGGATTTGTTTGGGGGTTGGGAGAGACATTTTTGATGGGCGCTGGGGTGGGTCCTGGTATCGTTCTGATGGTTTGGGTGTTGGTGATTCTCCGAATTTGTGAGAATTGTCCAAATGAAGTTTGGGATTGTACCACAATGATTGTCGGAAAGGCTACGTTTAGCTCATGAATTATATTGATTTGTCCAGCGAAGTCTTGTCACTCGTCATGTGGAAGTGGTGGAAGATTGGGTTTGTCAGCCGCACTGAACAGCTTTTCCAAAAGCAGAATAAGCTCTTCTTAGCCACCTCGTCTTACGAGCTCCGTTAGCTATCAGTATATGTAAGCGACGAGGCTCATGGCTGCAAACATGTATTTCGTGCAATGAACTGAAGAGGGTGACGATATACTTCAAGTCGAAAACTGCATTCGTGTACAAAATTTGCGCAGAACAGTGTTACATTCGTAAGATCATCTAGGGGTATCATCCATAATCGTGCTATAGCCAATGCGTCTGTGCCAGGTTTACTGCAACTCGGTCCCCTCGGGCAATTGCCATAGACCGTTCTTCTTCCGCTCTTGAGCCCACCTCTCACACCACTGCTTCATCCTCTCCCTGCCCTTCGCGTTTCCCACGTTGACTGTCGGAATCACTTTCTCGATCCTCAAAGCGCAGCAGAAGACAGTCAGCTCTCTGAATGAGCTGTGCTCGGAATACGGAACTCCAAAACAGCTTGCACGGCTGGTGCTGCCACGCTGAGGTACGAGCTCGCGCATGGTGTAATTGCTCTTCCAATTGTCGGAATTCAGCACAGTCTGCACGGAGGGTGACTCGACGAAGCGAGAATTCGGTGGACGATAGTTCCAACCGCTGGGTCTGAAACCTACAGCGCGTGTGAAATGCGGGAAGTAGCCTTTGAGGTAGTCATCAAGGGTGTCGGCATTGATCTCGAACAGCGGCGTCATGTGAACTTGCGCGGCGCGAGGATCATCGGTCATCAGTGCATCGAGCTCTGGGTCTTCGAGCGCAGCAACAATACGACGCTTGCTTGTTGGAGCGTAGATCTTGCTGTTGAGAGCTTTGGCGACTCCGAGACAAACTCGCTCTTTGCCGATGCTATAGGTTCCGATGACGACTAGCAGGCGGCCACGATTTTTGGCGCCGTTGATGGAAGAGAGGATCTGCTGACTGGCCTTCGGGTGGCGTTCGACTTTCATGTCGTCCTCAGTACCATCTTTTGGCGCCTCTTCTTTGACCGAGTTCTCACGCTGGATGAACTTTGTCATGCCCTCCCCTGCTCGTTGGCGCTTCATCTGCTCCCAGCCATCATTGCCGTCTGGCGTTACTTTCGACAAACTGACACACATGTCTGCGCAAGCTTTGATGACTGCCTCTTGTGGTGGAAAGGCGTACTTCGGGTTCAGGTAGGTAGTGTCCAGGTAACAGACGTCGATTTTCTGTTCCGTCGTTTTGCCGTTGATCTTGTCTTGAACATTTGGCATGAGGAGTGGATGTTCAATGTGTGCGCGGCAGGCTCTGAAGTCGCCGCAGTGTAAGATGCGTTGTAGACGTGGCTCGCCGTTTGTCTTCTTGCCAACGACTTTCTCAAATAAGAACAGCGATGAGCCAGGGCAGTGGTTCGCAGATATCATAGTGACCTTCACGCCTCTGGTGTTTGGTACGTCGACTGTTTGTTCGAACTCCAGGTCGACAACATACTTCGGGTCGACTCGTAGTTGTTGACGAACGAGGTTCGCAGTCACGCGAGAGCAGTAAATGGGACCATGAGTCCATGTGCTCGTCAAACCAATGTAGTGATCGCTGTGAAAATGACTGAGGAAGTAAGCCTGGCACCCTTCCACAGCACCATATCTGAACGCATCTACACAGATGGACAAGCCGGGCAGAATCTTGTAGAAAGGACATGTCCTTGTATAGGCTGGCTTGCCTCTTGAAGCATTCTCAGATGCCGCTGCCTCTGCCCATGCGGCATCCTCGGCATGTCCAGACATCAACTTGCTAAATGCTGAGCCGCCGCTGCTGGGTTTCTGTTCTCCAAACATGAATGGGTTCTGCTGACCTGGCTTCGCTGGTCGCACTGGCCTCTTATACTGTGCAGGAGAGGCGCAGCGCTCGGACTTGACATCTGTTACGGGAAGCACCGGTACCTTGGGTGCTGGCAGTGGTGTGGGATTTCCATCGAGACAGTTGTTGACATGTATGCCAGCATCCTGCTCGCTGACGCCAGCCAGACTCGCGCTGCAGATAGGACAAGTTGGACTCGTGGTTTCTGTGCCATTTGGTGTACTAACAGATTCTGCCTTGATGATCGTCTCACTGGGCGGTAAAGAGTCGTAGTCCTTCTCGTTCTCCTCCGCTTCCAGTCTAGCTTGTTCCTCCATGTATCTCCGCTCGAATGTCTCATCGCCCTCCTCGTTGATGTCCTCGTCAAAGTCTCCTTCAATCCCGTCAAAGTCTTCGTAGTCCTCCAGACCTCCGCCGTAGCTTGTCTCCTCCTTGACCAGACTAGGTGGTTCCTCTTCGGGCACCGGCTCCACGTCGACTGCGGGCTCCTCTTCGGTCACGCTTGTTGCTTGGCCAGCATCGAGAGCTTCCGGTCCGGCTATGGCAACTACTGGAGCATTGGTAGGAGCCTGATCAAATCCGATAATTGCCTGTGGCTGTTCTTCTTCGTCGTCTTCGCTGTCCGAATCTTCCATGAAAGGACCAGACTTTATCGCAGTAGGTTTCTTCGCTGGCTCAGCTGCTTGTGTAGGCTCTTCGTCGCCAAACAAGCTTCCATCCTCTTCTTGGTCCTGAGCAGCATCCTTCTCTTCGCTTAGACGTCTGCGCTTCGAAGGCGTTTCCAACTCGTTGAAGCGATCCGTATCGTCTTCAGCAATCGGATCCTTCTCGAAGTATGGTGACGATGTGCTGACAGGACCGCCATTTTCTGCAATGAACAGGCCAGTCTCTTCCTTCTTGAAGAAGCTCATGATATTGCCATTCGGCTTTTGCTTCATCTTGGAGACCGCAGCAGTCTTCTTCGCGCTCCCAGCGGACGCTTGCCTGCCAGAAGGCGGCGGCCTGTTCGACTTGGTCTTTGTCGCGGCCATGGCGGAAGGCTTTGGCTTTGATGGTGGCGGGACGGACGGTGGCACGGCGAGGGTGAAGGGTGATTTGGAGGAAGTCGCACCAGGCGATGGCGGACGGCCGACCTCTGGCTGCTTCAGAGAGTCTCGAGGCTTGCGGAACATGAGATGTGCATTGGCGCGTGTGTGGTGAGATGGTGGCAGACGGATCAAATGCTGGCCGCGGCAGCACTCGTCATGATCGAGAGAAACGTGATTTCCAGGGTCTCAATTTAACGCGAAGTCACGTGGTTTGGCGTAAATTGACTTGTGAGATCGCTTCTCCAATGTTCTTCCTCTCCTTTTACAAACAGCAAGGTTTACTCCAGACATGACAACATATCACACGCCAGTTGCCGGCATATTTTCACTATTTCGCACTATGTGGCTACTCTTCCATCAAACCACATTCTGTCAAAATCGCAATTGTGCTCCACGATTCAGTCTTCGATGTTGATACACACTCTAAACTAACTTAGGTAAACACAACTAACGGCAAACACATTATATAACTGCTTTAGCCCCTTAGGCACTGCATTTCGTGTCTCGCGTTGCAGATGTACCTTGACATTCAACGCAGAGCAATACTCTGAAGCGTTGACCTTGGACCTCTTAACTCTATTCGGACGGTCATGCTTCAAATGTTGTCCAGTATCAATTGCACTTCACGCTCCGCGTCTTCGAGAATGTGCTGAGCAGTGTATTGAGGCGACCAGCCAATCTTCCTTCCACGATCTGCTTGCAGCGTACACCTGCGCAATATGGTCAGCTTTCAAGCACTGGTACACAGCATCCCGCAGCAACTCACGATCCACCCATCTCCACTGGAACAAACTCTTTGGGGCATCCAAGGGCTTTGGCTGCTTCTTCGAGAGACTCGGTGCTGGCGTCATGTAGCGTATCGTCTTCTACTACACCGCGCTTTGCCAGAGCCTTTGCCATTTGCTTGTACAGATCTGACCAAGCGATAACGCCGGGAGAGGCCAAGTAATAACCTTGCCTATTGCAGTCGATCTGCTCTTCGCTCAAGATCTTCCGAAGGATCTGAATGTACAGCGTGACTGTGTCGTTGATGTGACATACGGGCCAAGACTACTGCAAAGTCAGACTGAATACCTAACATTTGTAATGATCGACACCTACACCATCTTCGTCGTCAACCTTGCAAACCCGACGTAGGGCTTTCGCGGCACGCACGACGGCGACGGTCTGGATGGAGATACGATTGCCGAAGCCAGAGCCCTGACCGTAGACGATACATGGGATGTAGATGTATGTGCTGACACCGTGCTTTTCGCCGGCTTCGATGACTCTGTTGTTAGCGCCCACGGCCTGCGATATGAGAGGTCAGTCAGTAGTCGTAGACGGTAAATAGCATAAGCATGAATATTTCGTACGGTTTCCATCGGCGGGAACTTCGACCTCGCCGCTTTCTGAATCTCATACAATCCCTCCTCGGCGTCACTAAGCACTCTGTCCGTAGGATGTCCAGTAAAGCTACTAAACAACTTCGCGCCAGTCGTGTGCAGGAAATGCGTCTGAACACCGTGTTGGTCCTTGACAGCTGCAAGGGCTTCGATGAATTTGACTTGAGAATCTGCATTGAAGGCATTGATCAGGAAGAAGACGACGGAGATCTGCTTTTCCAGCAGGGTTGCTGTGATGGCGGATTGGTCTTCGAGGTCGAGCGTGAGCGGCGTGGCGTTGTAGTGCGACTTGACTTTCTCGGCTTGGTCATCGTTTCGTACGAGGGCATAGATGGTGCCGTGAGATGGGAGATCGGTTGTGTTCTTGAGTTCGGCGAGTAAGGAGCCGCCGATGTAGCCTGAGCCGCCGGTGATGAGGATGTTGCGAGACATGTTGAGCTTGTGTGCAATGTATCGATCTTTCAGCGAGATCTATGTATTGGTGAAGTAGCAGGTGACAATGATCGTTACTTGCAATGTATCCTACTTGTTGTCTGTTGGATGGATGTTCATTCGATGATTGGTAATTGATGTTTGATGTCATCGCAAGTGATGTGGAGATCGTCGTTTTCGAGGCCGAGGTCAACGGCTCGATGCAACGATGGAAAAAAAAGCACAATAGACCAACGACAGGCCTGGTATTGCCACGAAAGAACCTACAACATAGATATTGCAACCTTAATAGCTTCGTATGGTCATGAATTACTATTACGTACACTTTAAGGAGTCTAAGAGCATTTTTTGCGATTTGTTGAAAGATCTCCAGTGCCCCAACACTAACCCTGAGACATGTTATCCGTGCAACTTCGGAGTTGGGTGCATGTGTTCTTCACACTGCCACCCATACATGCACATGTACATGTGCCTAAGGGTGAACGTTGCATGAAAGTAGATGTTATATTTTGATTGACTGTGCTATCTATACATATATCGATCTACACAACGGACATAGTGCTGCTGAACTCCAGCCCAAATCTGCGCCACATCTTGGCTGACGACGGATGCACATATTCCTGATCCTCCGATAAGCTACCCATTCGTATCAAGGCGCGCCAGGTATCTTGTTCGTGATGGCACATGAATATCACACTATACGAAAAGAAGCGACATGACGCTCCTACTTTCCAGCACCACCCATCCTCGGCCATCTGGAGATAGTTGTCACGTAATTTGCGCGGTTAAATGCCAACCCGCACGCTCGAATCGCGTCCAGCCAAGCCGTGATCACCCGACGACGAAAGAACATCGGCAGTCAGCCATATTGAAATCGTGTGATTGTTCATCCTTCGAAACAGCTGGAGCGCGTGGTACTATCCACTGCCTGTTATCCGCGATGATGGCCGAAAGCTCGGAAGCCACTCTCCAAGCCGATCTCCCTAGCTATCATGCAGCGACTACCGAATTGAGCCTCACCAACACTATCAGTGATGCAGCATATGCTTATGCAGGCTTCACTATAACCGATCTCCGCGCGCAGATTCTCGCCAATGCAGCGATGATCAAGCCGATATTCAACAACGAGAAGACTCGCGACGAATATGGGCTTGAACTCACCCTTATCAGGGGTAGTTCGGGCCAGCACGCTGCTATGCTATTGAGGGACAACTCCTCACAAACATCGAAGGATGATTTCTATCACCGGAAGATTATCTTGAGAGGAAGGGCTTACGATATGCCGAGACAGGCTTTCGAGGACCTGTTGTTCAAAACCGAAGTCATATTGGGAGATATGATGAAGAATTCGAAAATCGAACATGCGCTGGCACGAGAGATGAACGGCTGGAATCCTCGACAATACGACTAAATGGCGATATCAGCCTTATAAGACCTCAAACTCTCACGCATGACCCTTGCAACCAACGACAGTCCCACAGAAGCACCTCCAAACGACACTGGCCACCTCCTCCACAAGTCCAAACTCTCTACCACTCCCCCACAACCTTCCCAAAGAAATAAAACAGCATCGGACCAACCACCTCAACCCCCATCGCCGCCTTCATATTCGGCCCAAACCCATGCTTTACCCCCGCCCTCAACCTCCCCAAACCACCCACAACAAGCCCAGCACCAATAATCGCTAGCGGCACTTTTCGCTCCAAGACGTTGTTGCTCACCCACCAGGCGATAGCACCCGTGGCCGCGAATTGAGCTCCGAGATACCGGATTTGGCTGTCGGTGATGGCGCTGGTGGCGCTCTTGGGTTTGAAGAGGGTTGTGTCGCCGAAGAGGGTTTCGCCGTAGAGGGTGTTGCTTGAGCCCATGAGGAAGGCGAAGAGAGCGTAGCTTTTGAGGATGGTGGGGATTGAGGTGGCCATGGTTGATGGGTGGGAGAGTCTTGGCTTTGTTCGATTTTAGTTTGGTTTGTTGTGTAAGAGGACCAGGCAGATTGTGAAAACAAGATGTTTGAACGTTGGTTCGCCTGCTTGAAACGCGTCCAGTATGCAACGAGGATTGTCTTCAGGTCCGACGTTGGAGAGAAAAGTGTCGAAATAAAGAAATACTTGGGCAAACTGCGTGATGATTATATATTGCATGTGATCCTACAGACCAAGTCATGGCAATCTGTACGGCCGAAAGAAGGTGTTTACTCATTGCGTGAGCAGCTGAATGGATATAGTGCTTCGGTATCGACCGGAATGTGTCAGCCAGCGGCTGAAAAAGAAGCGCAGTTTGTGAAGGAGCGCACGCACTCGAGTCGAGGTCTTCGAAGGATTCGGATACCAGTGCCCAGTGCCCGTGACCTCGCTTCGCTTTGGACTTCGTAGAGGCAGGATTTTGCGGCATAATCGCAGTTCCAAGTTTTGTCAGCTGAGGAACAGACACACCATACAACTAGTTGCATATCACCCACTTGTGTTAGTAAATGTTATGATTGACAGTGAAAGAGATGGTGAAACGAAGGGTTCGATTGAGGAAGTAAGAGCGCGGCAGCCAAAACACAATCTGGTATCAAGCTACTACGAACCTCCCCTAAGCGACTGACTAACTGGACATTACAGCAAAACGAGCGACAATAATTATCACGACCTCCATATTCCCCCCTCCTCCCCTGGACTTGTAAACCCCAGAGTATCGCTTCAAACATCATCCGAAGCCAAAACGGTGCCATCGCGAGCGAGAGCGACCTTGTGGTGAACCAGAGACGTCTTGACGGGGTTCTTGGCCTCGAAAATGCGGTCGAGCTCCTCGAGCGTGCGGTTCTTGGTCTCGGGCATCATGAAGTAGAAGACGGCCGACTGGATGAAGTCCCAGACGATGAAGATGATGTAGGTCTTCCACTTGATCTGCTTGAGAGCGATGGGCCACGCGAATTGACCCATCATGCCGCCTGCGTTGACAGCGAGGGCGGAGAAAGCCATGCCCTTGGCGCGCATCTCGAAGGAGAGCACTTCGACGGGGTACAGGGCTTGGAGCGGGGTGAGACCAACGGAGTAGACTGCGCCGAAGATGAAGATCATGGCGATGGAGGCGCGGGCTGCGTTCTTGTCCGTGTTCTCAGACTCGCTGAACAGGGCGGTGGCGGTAGTCATGCCGATCCAGACAACGCAGCAACCGATCATGGAGAAGAGCATGAGAGGGCGACGACCGACGCGGTCTACCCATGCGGCACCGAAAAGTGCGAAGACGAACTGGAAGCAGGCGTAGCCGAGAATGATGTTGGTTTGTGTGACCTGCTCTGTGTAACCGGCAGTGTCAAGGACGCCAGGAAGGAAGTAGGTGAGCACGGTGTTGCCTACAGAAGAGTTCTAGTCAGTACGGTGTCTCGGAAATTACGTTAGGCTGTGTTGTTTGTTCACGTACCGGCCCATTGAGCGAAAATGGAGAAGACGACGTTGCATCCAAGGCGGTAACGGCTGGCACGAGTGTTGAAGAGCGCGCGGTAGTCCCACCAGCGCTTGTCCGAACCCTCCCTGAGAAACGTCAGTATGTTCATTTTAAAAGTCTCATGTCAGACAAACGTATACTCACATGTTCAAGAAACTTTCGTACTCCTCCAATTGAAGTGTCACCCAGGCAGAGTTCTCGTTGCCGTAGCCGTGGTACTTGGCAAGCACCGCAACGGCTTTCTCGCGCTTGTTGTTGACGTAAAGCCAACGAGGAGATTCGGGAATCATCCACGCTAGGACCACGATCAGACCCGGGAACATCATCTGGAGGTATACCGGAATGGTCCAGCTCTGGTTGCCTTCGAGGGTGACTGTGCCGCGGATAGCACCAGAAGCGAGAATAGAGCCAGTGAACCAGAAGGTGTTGCAATAGGCAGTAACGATGCCACGGTATGCAGGGTGTGCGGTCTCAACCACGTAGATGGGACCAGCGGCGGAAACGATGGAGACACCGAAACCGAGGATGAATCGTCCACCCTGTAGCTGACCAAGAGAGGCGTTGAACGAAGTAGTTCCGTTGATGATTGCGCCGATGATAATGGTCCAAGCACCAATTTGCATTCCGATCTTCCTACCCCAAGTGTCGATAGCCGGACCGACGAAGAAGAGGGCGCAAACACCACCAATCTGGTACATAGCAGAGTTGAGTGCGGCCCATGGGCCGACATTGGATCCGTCGAAGAATTCGAGGAACTGTTTGTTGGCAAGCAAGCCACCGAAGACAGAGCCATCAAAGCCGTTCTAAAGGCAATGTTAGTCGCAAGATTCCTGTCAGAAGGTCGCTATCGCTGTCGCTGGTTTCAGTAGCAACAAATCGCTTACCATAGTCTGAGCGAAGCAACCGAGAAGAAGGCAGCCGAAAAGCTTCCATGTCGTCCAGTGCCAGAGTGGTGGAGCTTCCTTGATCAAAGCTTCGTTGTAGGCTTCAGAGCCCGCGACGACTTTGACTTCCGCAACATCGGCCTGCAGGTTTGTGTTAGCTAATCGTAGAGGCATATCAAGAGATATGGGATTGTAACACGTACAGTGTCGACGATCTTCTCGACAGTGCTGTGAGCACCTTTGGTCTCTTCGGTGGTCGACATGTTGTAAGTGCCTCTCCTGGAGCGAATGTGGTGAGGAGAAAAGGGCAGTCGATGCTGGTGGAAGAAGAACACTACAAAACCATGGCGACTTACAGTATAGTTATACAAGAGCAGACAGTGTAGTGAGTCCAGCACAAGGGACCCCAGCCGGGTCTGGAGCCGCTCGTTAAGCTGCAAGGCGCCTCTTTGTGGGGATATGGGGGAGGGTTTTTGGCTCGATTAGGATCCGGAGGACTGTTCTCCGGGCTTACGGCCCTGGCGGCCGCAGGATGTGCCCTCTCACCTACCACGTGTATTGGAAGACACGTGCATCTTCAACACAATGGGCAACGCTACAACGGTCCGGAACCTCCGTGTATTGGATCTCTGGCTTGCTCGCCAGAGCAGGTACAGTGAAGAACTTAGCGATTGGACTAAGCGAGTTTATTAGTGCGCAAGACAGGCACGCATGAGCTTGCATCAAGTAGTAAGATGCCTACCGATATCAGCAGACTGGTCCTTGAGATGGATGACTCTTGTAACCCTAATATCCAGAAAAGTGATGAGCAGATCGTTGTTCATCTCACAGATTGGTGACGGCTTGGCAGCGAAGACTCAGTCTACGAGGACAAGCATTTGGCCAGCTCATTCGCGCCCGCTCGAGTCCGGAGAATTCATGCCCGTCAGGTCGAAATGTAGAAAAGGATCGGAGGTGAGCTTAAGTCGCGTGCCTAGCCAGTGGTGCGGCTCTGGGAGACGCGAGAGGCGCTCTAGTGTTGATTGGCGGCGAAACCAGCCCTGGTGTTTGGCGAGACGAGATGGAATCTTTGGATGCCCAGCTGACCACTGTGTGTGGTGCATATACATGGGTCGACAAGCGAGGCGGCATTCGTGCATGTCGCTTCCGATGCTTGTCAGTATACTTAGGGCGGTACCGCGGGTTGCTTCCATGTGAGATTCCAGGGTTCGGGTGAGAGTGACAGGACGTGTCGAGCGCTTGTATGTGAGGTCGCACTGCGAGCACTTGACTCTCGACATATATCACCTGTAACCATTGCCCCAGTCACGTGAAAGAGTCAGTCGTGTATAATGGAACACAAGCTGATGGCATGGTTGGAGAAAGGGGAGTTGACCGACACGGTGGTGGCGTTGTCGGAAGTGGCTGGAAGGATCAAGCTCGAGCGCGTGAATCTCAAGCTTGCGCCAAGAAGGAGCGCGCCGTCTGGCCTCGGAAGATGCAAGCTGGACACCGACCAGCAGGACAAGAATATCGTACCCAACACAGGGCCACATACATATCACCAATGCACAGGCACTCGTGACAGCCGCCTTCACGTCTATGCGGTCCGGAAGCCTCGCGCTGCTGCTGGCGAGTGGCGAGCAGGTTAGGGAGCCGCACGATGGTGGCGTATACGGAACTGCGGGCCTGCAGTGCTCGCACTAGAATTTTTCTCAGCTGATCCCACCACCTTGAAGACATCATGAAAACTCCAAACAGGAAATCAGGATGCGAATGCTGGCGGTCTGCACACGTCGATATCGAATCTTTGCTATAGGTGGCACCTGAGAATTTCGCTTGTCTTGTCATTCTCGATTCCCATCCCCTGCGATCAGAGTAATGCTCACATCTGTTTCCCTTTTTTGAACGGGTGTTGTATGTGAGATTGCTTTGAATCCACACCGTGAAGCACGACATACGCCAACAAGGACGTTGCTCACCGAACGGCAATGCCTGAACACACCCCTTGAGCGAGTCCGGAGTGCCATCCGTCACCCAGCCGCTGCATTCCATACACATCAGACAGGAGAGCAACACAGGATTGCCACCTCGTGTTGTGGCCGCAAAGTCTGGACTTGTCTACATACGACGTTGTGCGACGTTAGAACGCTCCTGCTGACCAGAGACATCCAAGATACCATCACCTCCATACGCTAGATCAAGCAAGCACCGCGCTTCGACTCCCACCAAAAGAGCAGACCTATTCTTCGAGACGAAGCAGAGCAGTGACATGCCATCGGAATGTCAACAACACCATACTTTGGTTGATTTACTTTCATGGATCTGGACTAGTCTTTGGCCGCAAAGTCGAAGATGTGAAGCGCAGCCGTTGGAAGATGACACTAGCGTAGGGGCACCACGTGGATACAAGACGTCAACCCGTTTTCGCCAAAAAGCGCAACAACTTTGGACGATCTCAATGGCAATCACAAACGACTCGAAGACATGTTCCAATCTGCAATTCAATACAGTCGCATACACTTCATGACGGTTGCTTCCCGTGAATGCCCGCCACTCCCGCCCGCGACATCTCATCTCATTGGAGCATGAAATGCATGTGCTTCCAACTGTCGCATACCCAGCTATTCTCCATTTGGACCAATGCACCAGAATCAGCAGCGGTGAGGGTGTAGCGATCTACAGCGGTTTTCCATCAGATCCCGCTTTGCAAATCCAGCCTCATCTCACGTGCTCAGCTCATCTGCGCTTCAGCGGTGTCTCGAAGGCATTTGAGCTCGAGCGTCTCTTTTTGGGAAGCATAATAACATTCGATCTCTCCAACACTGTCCAATTCTCCTCAGTCGTTCATTCATTCATTCGCTCACACCACATTCTTTTCTGTTTCAGCGTTACTAACCAACAGCGTCTTGCTTTCTTCCCCATCTCCTACCTCTAGTCACTCTTTCGAGCCCGAGCACACACAGCAATCATGCACACCACACTCGTTTTCCTGTTGGCAGCTGGCCACCTTGCCACTGCCCGGGACAGTATCTTCTCATACTCGCCTCGCGCAACAACCTCGGACGACAACCTGGCAACCATCACAACGTTGTCAGATGGACATTTGCCAACCTGCTTCACCAACCACCCAACTCACCCTTGCCCAACTGATGGACCTGGTGAGAAGCGCGATCTCGTCCAAGATCTGAACCGCGCGGCTCGTTTAGCACCTATCGATCCGATGTCCATGACAATTGGATCCGCCTCCAACTCGCTTCCCACCGACGCACCTGAAGCTAAGGTAGTCGAGCGCGATGCCCCCTTGAGGGTAGTCCCCCCGAGCTACATCCCTCAGCCGAGCGAGTGGGCGGTTCCGGGCAACTTCACCTTCACCGACACCATTACGCAAAACGCTACTGGCACTGCTGAAACCACCGCAAGCCTCACCACTTCCTCGTCCGAAACAGCTACACCGCACCCCGACAGCTATCTCAAGAGTGACAGCAAGAACCTGAAAAGAGATGACAGCTACGCCAACAAGATGAATGTCGGTGCGGTCATCGAGTCTATCAGACACGCGTACATGACACCGTATGCAACAGGCGCATCTGCTGCCGCGCATACCATCTCGCCCACTGGAGATGCACTTTTGAAGAGCTCAAACGCGACCAGTTCCACCGCTAGTCATGGCAACGTCTCAAGCGAAACCGTCCTTTCAGTGGCCAGCCAAGGCCTCCCTACACCTGCCGCTTCGAACACTTCCACCAGTGTGCACCTGGAAGGCACGATCGGTACCCTTCTCTCAGCCGCAATGTTCCCTGGGAAGATGAGGGCCCCAACTACATCGCTTTCGTCATCCTCTGCTCCGGCGACAACTCCCGCAGCATCAATTGCTGAACACTCGATTGTGCCTATCCCAATGTCGCAGATGCCCAACACCACCGCTCCCAACGGCGAATTCCAAGCCTTCGTCCACACTATCAACACCGATACTCTCGCTGCCTCGCAGCACACATCGTCGTCGCCCTCCATTCTGCCTGCTTCCGCATCGGCTACACCTGTTGTCCAGAAAAACGTTGAGTCGAACCACACACTTGCCGCATCTAGCTCGGAAACTCTTCAGCACGCCACGGAGCCTTCTGCAGCACCTGTACAAGAGTCTGGCAAGCCCAAGACGGGCGAGAAGCTGCACCACTACCTCCACTCAGTCGCCCTGACGAAGCCTACACCCACCCCGGCGCAGGAGACACCCACCGCAAGCTCATCATCCAGCTCCCTGACAGTGACTCCCATTGCATCCGTCCACGGCAACGATACCCAAGCCATCACGCGAATCAACACCCACACCTCGGTTACCCTCACCCAGGAGCAGTCGGCTGAAACTCCCCATGCCTACACGTCGGCGCACCACCATCACCCCAGAGCCAGGCGCTTCATCAGCTAAGCTTGCCAGCTGCTGATTTCACGTTTCTTTTTCTTTCTTCTTTCGCGAGGCATATTGCTGCCTTGCAAGTTGCTGCTCGCAGTCAACTTTTTCGTTTTCGTTCAGCACTGAGGAACACGATACCCTATTTTTTTTTCGTAGATGTACATATGAGGTCCGTAAAGGCCATGCTCTATTTCGTAGGCTCTAATTCTTAATTCTAATGTACTGCAGGCGAAAGCCAAGTTCACTAATCATTTATTCCTTCTTATCGTCATCAACAGCCATTCGAATCAATGGATACCTCTCGTATTGTTACTCAACATCGACCACAATTCCTTAAGTCGAATGTCCAGATCACAAAGAACATGACCGACGAGACCGGAACACCTACTCCACCCACCTCCTACCCATCCCTCCACCCATCCCTCCACCCATCCCTCCACCCATCCCT
>Ga0265797_10000272_pt1 | contig 97932 bp, 73 predicted proteins | sample P2T30metagenome_FD_192433 | JGI IMG/M metagenome (GOLD analysis project Ga0265797, IMG submission 192433) | Plant litter microbial communities from East Loma Ridge, Irvine, California - P2 T30 | ecosystem: Environmental > Terrestrial > Plant litter > Unclassified | place: USA: California... | reverse complement strand
GTAACCAACAGCGATACGGTACAGGACACCCCATGCAGTGCCACCACTACGGTAACCCTAAGGGTAGAGCGCAGGGCAGAGCCTGTTATCACCACAGCAGATGGCAGCGATACAGTATGTATCGAATTTGGAGAGAGCGAAGGGGCACTGGAGCTTAACAGCGGTGTAGTACCAAACGGCCACACCTACCTTTGGTACAAAGACGGGGTACTGCTAACCGACAGTGATGACTCAGGAAGCTACATCGCCAAAACAGGCGGCATATACACCGTAGTAGTAACGGGCCCTGCGCCACTGGAATGTGTGTCTGATGAATCGGCAGGCTTTACGGTAATCGAATCAGGCCAGGCATCAGCAATAGGCCAGGGGTACTATGTAACCAACTACTTTAGCGACAACCAGACCATAACGGTAACCATAGAAGGAAACGGGGAGTACACCTACCAGCTGGATAACGGCCCAAGGCAGGAATCTCCGGTATTCACCAATGTATCCCCGGGCTACCACAGCGTAACGGTATGGGATGAGAAAACAGGTTTCCCATGCCAGGAGCTGGTCTTAAATGGAGTAAGCATTGTAGACTACCCTAACTTCTTTACCCCTAACGGCGATGGTTTCCATGATACGTGGAACATCATAGGCTTAAGCGGTACAGGATCTGTGATCTATATCTTTGACCGCTATGGCAAGCTTATCAAACAGATAAGCCCGGACCTTGAGAGCAGCGGATGGGACGGAACGCTAAACGGTACCCCGGTACCTGCAACGGACTACTGGTTCACGGTGACCTACCCTGAGTTTGATGGTACCACAACGGTAACCAAAGAATTTAAATCGCATTTCTCACTGAAGAGATAAACAAAGGAAAACCACAATAAACAAGAACCCCGGACAGCAAAAGCTGCCCGGGGTTTGTTTTTATAAGTAATGTAAAAGTTAAAACGGCAGAAAAAAAGTTTAAAGAAAGTGTTACAGTTTGTGCCTAGCCCTGATAGAGGCGGCATCCTGCCCGGCAGAGCCAAAGGGCAGATACAGCCGATAGCAGGAAATAGCTTTAAATAAATACGCTGATAAAACGCATAATATTTTCACAATTATCTTTTTCGCAACATTAAACCAGTTAGTTAAGTAATAACTTTATATAAAATGCTTTGGCAGATATCCCTCGAAAAACTTGACGAAAGTATGAATAGTAGATGCCATTTAAAGTTGTCAAGAATTGCCGACAATTACATTTCAAGGTTATTAAAAATTCGGGAATTACTAATTGATCCATCTACAATATATAGGTCGCTATATAGGCGGTTAATATTTCACTATTCAGGGTTGGATTTGAAAAATGACTGACAATGTGTTGGCGTGAGCACTTGCAATGATTCCAAAATTAAACTGATAATGCAGTAACACTATGAAAATTTTACTTACAGGTGCTACAGGATATATAGCCCAAAGACTACTCCCAGTTCTTTTAGAACAGGGCCACAATGTAGTGTGTTGCGTACGTGATAAATCGCGTTTCAATGCGAAAAAATATGGTAAAGAAAATATACCTGAAGTAATCGAGGTCGATTTTTTAGATAAAACCAGTCTTGAAGCATTTCCGATAGATATCGATGTTGCCTATTATTTAGTACATTCTATGAGTACTTCCGGCGATTTTGGAAGCAAGGAAGAGGCTTCGGCACGGAACTTCGTAGAAGCTGTAGGTAAGACTGCTGCAAGGCAGGTAGTTTACCTCAGCGGGATTGTTAATGATTCTAAACTCTCCAAGCATCTGGCATCACGTAAGCAAGTTGAGCAGATACTGAATTCAGGAAGCAAGCCTGTCACAACTCTAAGGGCTGGCATTATCGTAGGTTCAGGCAGTGCCTCTTTTGAAATCATTCGCGACCTTGTTGAGAAACTTCCGGTTATGGTGGCACCTAAATGGGTCAAGACCAAATGCCAGCCCATTTCAATCAGGAATGTGATCGAATTTTTATCTGGGGTACTGAATCAAGCCTTCACTTTCGGAAAGCACTATGATATTTATGGGCCGGATATTTTAACCTATAAAGAAATGCTGTTGGAGTTTGCCGCTGAGCGGGGATTAAAACGCCATATAATCACGGTGCCCGTAATGACGCCTAAGCTATCATCGTACTGGCTTTATTTTGTTACCTCAACATCCTATGCGTTGGCTAAAAATCTGGTTGACAGTATGAGCGTAGATGTTGTCGCTGAGCCAAATGAGCTCAAGGAAAGGCTCGGGATTACCCCTATATCCTATAGGGAAGCGATAAAAATTGCCTTTGATAAAATTGAACAGAATCTTGTACTTTCAAGCTGGAAAGATGCCATGGGTGGGACCTATTCAAAGCAGATGGTTCAGAAGCAGTTAAAGGTTCCGCAGTTTGGAGTGTTCACAGATAAGAAAAAACGAGTGGCAATTGATCCTATCAAAGCACAGGAGCGAATTTTCGCTATTGGTGGCGCATCAGGCTGGTATTATGCTAATTGGCTTTGGGGGTTTCGTGGCTTTTTGGATAAGCTTTTTGGGGGCGTTGGCCTTAACCGCGGTCGAAGGGATGCCACTTTGGTAAGCAGAGGCGATACTCTTGATTTTTGGAGAGTCATTTATGCGAGTCCGGAAGAAAAGCGCCTGCTGCTCTATGCCGAGATGAGGCTCCCTGGTGAGGCTTGGCTTGAGTTTAGGATAAAGGGCGATACTGTTTACCAAACCGCCACTTTTAGGCCTTTGGGCATAGCAGGCAGATTGTACTGGTATGCTGTGTTACCGTTTCACTATTTTATTTTCAATGGGATGATCAATAAAATTGTTGCGAAAGAATAATAGCCCTTGTAAAATAGTGGACTTTTAGCCTAAGAAATAAGCGAGAAAGCAGTTGCCAGGATTTTGCTTTATAGTAAGAAATGCAGAGGCAGGAAAGATAGACAGAAATTTAAAACCTTACAGTCTGATTCTCCTATTAATAGGATCTCACGTCGCTTGTGAATTTTTTTAAATGTAAGATTAAGAAAATTACTAGTAAAGCCGGAGGAAACCGCTTTCAGAACTTGAATTTTTTTTGAATAACCACACAATGATTTCAACGATACGATAGTCTGATCAATAATATGATAAAGATTCTTGAATATAAAACACTACTATTTTCTATCTAAAAATTTTTCCAATAATCTGGCCAATCTCTGCGAAGTCATCATGGTTGCTTACAGCCCTTTTCTCAGCAACATTCTGATAGGTTTTAGAGAAAGGATAAATAAGCATATAATTATTGTTTCTTAATTTATCATTTAAAAGCTCTGGTACATTGCGCATTCGAGGGAAGTAAGATTGCATACCACTATCGGCCATCATTACAATCAAACCTTCATTCTCTTCAAGTTCCAAAGCAGCAAGCTCTGCATCTCTCCAAGAATTTACTATGTTAAATTTAGCCTCAATATTAGCTTTAGCAATAATGCGCTTGAGAACTTTTACGGTTTCATCACCAGCGTAAAACTGTATTGTGGCGCCTGAATTCCGTGCAATATTCCATATTCTTAAAAGCGAATGAAAAAAGCCGGCTTCGCGCTCTGCATTTGAGGGGATAAGTACTATATATTTTTTGACTGTTGCCACTGGCTGTACCGCATGGTAGATCATTATGTTAATATGTTTATTGCGCAAGTAGCCATTATGCATGTTGTACACAAATGATGTTGAGAAACCTTTACCGCCCTCGAGGCCTATGATAAGATCTGTGACATTTTGCTCCTTAATTACATTGTTAATTCCGATAACTACATCGTTATCATGCCGTGTAATAGGTTTTAACTTTACATCTGCTGCTGCTGCCATGTTTACGGCAGTACCCAATATTTTTTCTGCATTTTTAGTGGAAGATTCATTCATTTCGTCATTAATTATGTTCACCGCAAACAGCCTGTCTTTATTTGAATGTGTTTTTACAAGCAGCCCCAGGTTAACTAACTTTTCTACCGTCTGTTCATGGTTCACCGCAAGCAATATTTTTTCCAGTTCCTCACTATTTCCGGATACTGTTTCGTCTTTGTCTACATCGGCAATCCTTTGGGCGCTTGCCATAGAGACGAAAGACGAAACTGTACAGGAAATTAGTATTAACAATATGCTGCCGTTAAGGACGTGCTCGTTTAGTAACCTTACTGGTTCGCCGGCTGCATTTTCAGATATTATGATATTGTATCCAACCATCACCGAGGCTAGTGTCGCTGCTGCAGATGCAGCACTAAGCCCAAAGATCAACTGTCCCTCATCATTTGTTAAACGGAAGGTCTTTTTAGTCAGGAGTGCAGCAACATATTTTCCACCTATAGAGGCAACAATCATTATTGATGCTACTCCCAAGGTCTCCCAGCTTTTTATAAAGGCAGAGAAATCAATCAGCATCCCTACACTTATCAAAAAGAAGGGGATAAAAATGGCGTTGCCCACAAAATCCACACGGTTCATTAGTGAGGAGGTATGGGGTATCAACCTATTTAGTGCCAACCCTGCAAAGAATGCTCCAATAATTGCTTCGATGCCTGCCAATTCAGCCAGCAAGGCAGCTAGGTATATCATTACGATAACAAAAATATATTGTGATATTTTGTCTTCCACTGTCTTAAAAAACCATCGGGCAATGATAGGAAAGAGTAGCAAGACAACTAGTGCAAATACAGTCATGGACATCGAGAGCTTAAGCCAGAACTCAGTTCCGACTTCTCCCTGTGACATACCAACAACTACAGCTAGTACTAATAGCGAGAGTACATCGGTAATCATCGTACCCCCAACGGTTATATTTACTGAGAGGTTTTTGGCTATGCCGAGCTTACTCACCATAGGATACACGATAAGGGTGTGGGACGAAAAAAGGCTGGCGAACAATACTGAAGTAAGGAACGAAAATTGCAGGATAAAGTAGCCCCCAATAAGACCCAGTAAAAAGGGGACAATAAAAGTGTAGATAGAAAAGGTGATGCTTTTCCATTTATTCTTTTTAAAATCACCCATGTCAATTTCAAGTCCCGCAAGGAACATAATGTACAATAGACCGGTAGTTCCTGTCACAACAACGCTGCTATCTCGCGAAAGCACATTGAAGCCATTAGGGCCTATAACGGCACCTGCTATAATTAGGCCCAGTAAGTGCGGCACTTTTATTTTGTTCAGTAGCAATGGTATGCAAAGGATAATAATAAGCTCGATAAGAAATTTTAAAAGCGGGTCCTCGATCGGGAGGCTTACATGGTGTATGCTTAATAACATAATTTATTTTTTTGGGGAGGGAGTCAATTCTACTGAAAATTTCGCTGTGCAGTTATCCTTACCCGTAATGGTTTGCATGCCCTTGATCACTTTTTTCCTGACATCATCAAGCACAACATTCATTTTTACCTTATTTTTTGCTGTACTGTCGGTAGCAAAATCCAGTATTATTTTATTGTCAGTAAATTTAGTCCTGTAAACACGCACAAGTTTATCGTTGTTAAGTACATTGGCAAATACTCCGAGTGAATCTGAAGCAAATTGCCACACTTCGTTACGCTGGTCCCCAATGACGTAATTACTGCAATTGGATTCCCGGCAAACCATTTTGCTGCTCCATTGTACACCAAGGCTGTCCGGCCAGGTTTTAGCAATAAGTGTATCGGTCTGTACCTCTATATCTTTCAAAGCAAATACGCTGTCCCGCATTTTTAAAAGCTGTTTATAGTCCGCTTCCTTTGTTTCAAATTCCTGCTCACGAACTGTAAGTGCCCTTTCGCGTTCGGCAAGCCCTTCTTCCTTTTTATGGTCGCAGGAAATAATTAAAAGTAGTACGGTAAAAAGCAGTGGTAATTTTTTAAAAGCCATAGTAGTGATTTTGAAGAATTACAATTTAATCAAAGTGTGACTTTAAAGGCTTTAAAAAAATCATAAAACATAAAAAAAACTGTACTTCTTGATTTTATGTCAAAATAATAAAGCAGCTAAATGTCCTTAAAATCTTATTTGATTTTTCAGAGCCATAAGATTGATTGAACGGTCATGGTCACTAACTTCCATTTTAACCTACCTGTTGAATGCGCGTATAGCGATGGAACAATCAAGCCAGAGAAAAGGGTTTTTGCAACTTACCACAGCTGATTTCAAATTTTTTGCAGATACCTTGGCTAAAACTTTCAGAGAGGTTTTGGAAAAGGATTCCCGGATTTTTCAAACGCAGCTGATACACTCGCTGATCAATACATGCTTTTACAAGCTGGCCCCACTATCAGGCAAGGGTATAAATTTTGCGATGACTGATCCTTATATTAGCAAGTGAATTTGCTAAGCACGATAATCACAGCCGTGCTTTTAAGCAATATGAAAATAAAATGCGCCCTTATGTGGCATTTTGCCAAAACTGCACCTTGGTGTACCGCGGATTGTTTATTCCAACCTCAGTTTTGGATGTTACGTTGTTAAATAATATTTTGTAAATTATTGAAATTAAGATAGTTAATTCAATAATGGCATTTCTTGTAAACAAAGAAAAGAAAAGAAAAAGTGACATTGAACTGCCTAATTACAATAAATTTTCTGCCTGAAAAAATAATTATTTTACAAGTTGAACTTCTTGTCTTTACCGCTTTCAGCTAATCTGGATTTTCCATATATTTAGATGGTTAAGATTTAACAAGCTATATTCTCATGGACGACTTACAGTATACATTCATTAAGCCGGATAAGGAGCTTGCAGACTTTGTGGAAAGCTTTGGAGTATTTTACATGGGGCTTGGGCAGCCTAAAGAAGTGATTATAATACCTGATGGGAAAATAGATTTGTTCTTTACACAATCGGGAAAAGAAGCTTTTCAGGTTTTGCTTACAGGATTAGAAACCCTGCCCAAGCAAAGGAGCATAGCGCCCGGGACACTTTTTTTTGATATTAATTTTAAACCGCTGGGTGTAGAATATATTTTGCGTACCCCAATTGCCAATATAGTAAACAGCGCAAAATACCTTCCGGATGATTTTTGGAATTTCGACGCTGCTACTTTAAAAGATTTTAATGCATTCCATAAAAAAGCCACACAAAAAATAAAAGAACTCCTGCCTATTGAAATTGATGAACGTAAACGCAGACTTTTTGAGTTGATTTACGCTTCAAACGGGGAGGTGAGTATAAAGGAACTCTCAGTTAAATTGAACTGGAGCGGTAGGCAAATGAACCGTTATTTTAACAGCCGCTTTGGGATGTCGTTAAAAGCATATTGCAATATATTGCGCTTTAGGGTATCCTTAGAACATATAGCGCAAGGTGAAATTTCTCCCAAGCTCAACTTTACCGATCAAAACCATTTTATAAAAGAAATAAAAAAGTTTTCAGGAGTAGTACCCAAAGAATTATTTAAAAATAAAAACGACCGATTTATACTATTATCCGTGTTGAAACAGCAATAGTTTTGCCTGTAAATTAATTATTCAAAAGATGATATTAAAGGATAAATCGGTGGCTATTATAGGCGGGGGGCCTGGAGGCCTTACACTAGCCAGGCTTTTACAACTAAAAGGGGCAAAAGTTAAAGTATACGAGAGAGATGCAGATGAAAATGCCCGTGTACAGGGATCGCCCCTTGATCTGCATGCAGAATCGGGACTGGCTGCATTAGACGAAGCGAAACTTATAGACGCTTTTAAAGAAAATTTTCTCCCCGGGGCCGATAAAATGATCATAACAAATGAACTAGCAGAAGTATTTTATAGTGATCATGCCACTACAGAACCTGAAAATTTTGAGCATGCGCATTTCAGGCCTGAAATAGACCGTGGTACTCTACGAAAAATACTATTAGATTCCCTAGATCCCGGAGTGGTAGAATGGGCAAGCCAATTTGTTTCTATGGAACAGCAGGGGGAAGGATGGCTGTTGCACTTTAAAAACAGGCTGCCCCTTTATGCAGATGTCGTTATTGCTGCAGACGGTGCCAATTCCAAAATCCGTCCTCATGTAACCAGCATAAAACCTTTTTACTCGGGTATAACAATGCTTGAAGGTGTTACAGCTGCTCCCAAGGAATTATTGCCAAATATCGATGCGCTGCTAAAGGGTGGAAAAATTATGGCTTTCGGAAATGGGGAAAACCTGATAATTGGGCAGAAAGGAAATGGCGAGATAGGCTTTTATGCCAGTTTTAGAGCAAATGAGGACTGGACTACTAACATTGGTTTAGACTTTACAGATAATGCAGAGGTATTGAGGTGGTTTAAAGAAACCTACACCGGATGGAACAGCATTTGGGAAGAACTATTTGTCAACGCATCACAGCCCTATATTCCGCGCCCCATCTATTGTATACCTATCAATCAATCCTGGCAATCTCTGCCTAATGTGACACTACTTGGTGATGCCGCGCATGTAATGCCGCCATTTGCCGGTGAAGGGGTAAACATGGCGATGCTTGATGCCCTTGAGCTAAGCCGATGTCTTACGTCAAAAGATTTAAATTCGCTAGAACAGGCTATAACTTCTTACGAAATGAACATGCGCAAAAGGGCAGCCCAGGCAGCCCAGGAATCACTTGATAACGGCGTACTTATGCATTCAGAGGAGGCACTAGCTGCAATTATTAACATATTTGATACACATTAAATATAACAAGCCCAATATTAGATTTTAGTAAGAAGATCATATATAGAGATATTTATATAAAATTATTGTGCCGTCGACGACGGCACAATTTGTATCAATGAAAATTTCAATAGGACTAATTTTTTATTTTTCTATTTGACTTCTTAAAATGATATTCCAGTCAATTATTTAACAATCAATTTTTTAGCTGTATTATGAGAAGTGGAACTTATTGTAACTGTATATATTCCCGCAGCTAAATTGTGATTTATTGGTGTTGTTCCTTTATGTGTACTTACCAAAACCTCTCTGCCGTTCATATCATTAATTCTCACTGTCGCCATTTCACCTGCCGGCAATTCAGGCATTACAATATAAAATTCATTGTTTGTAGACGGGTTTGGATAAATTACTGTTAGTGAATCATCTTCCGCTTTAACTTCTCCTTCATAGTTTACATTATTTTTTGCCACGACAGTTGTCTGAAATAACCATTGCGCACTTTCCCAACTATTTTGAGCTCCGGAGTATTGAGCAGTACCGTTAAGATTTTCAATATGGATCATATTACCCGTTTGCCATCTGTTCCTGATTCTTACCCAGGTACCATCAACATTTTCGTTGGACCATTGTGCGCTCCACCATGTAGATAATCCGGCCGTACATTGTACTGATCCCGTTAAGTTTTCAATATGCAGTATATCTCCTGTGCCGACATTTTTTAATACAAAATACGTGGCATCCACGGCTACTTTTTGCCATTTGTAATTATTGTTCGCTACCGTTGCGCCATACCCTGCGTTGGCACCGGCATCATATAAGTAATTATTGGTCCACCTGTTTTTAATGGTAATATAGTCGCCTGTGGTGCTACTGTTGTTAACGGTAACGGTGCAGGTATTTGTTTTGTTGCCATTTACAGTCGTTACGGTTATTGTCGCCGTTCCGCTTGAAATTGCAGTAACCAAACCTGAAGAATTGACTGTTGCAACACCGGTATTACTTGAAGCATAAGTAACAGATTTATTCGTTGCATTAGAAGGTAGTACCGTTGGTGTTAATTGTAAAGTAGCGCCGATGTTCAGCGTAGCTGTTGAAGGCGATAGCGTTACCGCAGTAACAGCAACAGCTGAGCCTGAACAGTTAGCATTTGGCATCCATGAAAACGCCCCCATCCCGCTGGTGTTCTCATTGGTAGTTGCATTACCACCCCTGTTGGCGTAATTCATGTTGCAATACGTTGCATTACCATTTGGTGAACCTGCTATAAGTACAAAATAACCTCTTCCCCAATCCCTGTTCAGTGCATTATTGTTTGGAAATTCTTTACCCGTTCCATTAACTGAAATATTATTAAAGGTAAGATTGTAGATACCGTCACCGGATCTTTTATTTATAGAAATAGCATCGTTTCTGGAATCTACAATATCAATATTATAAAGCTGAACATTCTTAACCTGAGTTCCGGCGTTACTGGCACTAAAAATATCCACTGCCGCTACAGGATTGTTGTACGTATCATTAAATGTTCCGCAGGTGGTTATCGTGATGTCATGTACTTCATGGCTGCCATTATTATTAAATGGAGCTCCGTCAAAATTATTACTTATTCGTACACCGGCCTCCAGATTGTCTTTTATAATTAAGTTATAGGCTTTATTATCTTTTCCTCCATAAATAGCTAAACCGGAAGCACGCCAACAATTTTCTGAAGTATTGTATCTAAAAGTATTGTTAATACATTCCTGCCCATTTGCAGACCATATTGCCTGATCATCATCCCCATTGTTTCTAAAATTACAATATTCCACAATAGCATTTGAGGTTCCTTTGCAAAGATTAATCCCATCGGCATAATTATTTCTAAAGCGACAATGAGACAATGTAAATCCATCGGCGATTGCCGGACCGCCAACATTGTATTGCGCAATCCATGTACCACATTCAAAGTGTTCTGCCCAAATATTCTTTATTGTAGAGGTAGTTGTAAAAACGCCATTTATCGCCTTATAAGAATTACTTCTGGAAGTTGAATTTGTGGTTAGATAAAGGTCACCAAATGAGATGTTAGTTGCATTTGCCCTTAATCCACCGTTACCGGTACTGGCGTTCGTAAAATTAATTTGAGTGTACCACATTCCCGCGCCTAGTAACGATGTATTTGGAAGCACCAAAATACAATTCGCGGTTAACATTGAAAACGCCGCTGGGAATAAATATTTTTTTGCCACCGTTTTGATCAATAAAAGTTTGAAGGTCATTTCCATTTCCGGTGTAAGTTACCGAACCGGCTGGGGCAGTAATACTGGCAGGAACCGGTTCCATCTCAGTATAATCCAAATGGATATTACCTGTTTCCCTTATCAGTTTTAATGTTCCGGATACAGCGATTTTAGCCGGAAGTTTGTATCGTACTTCGTCAAAGCGCATACGTGGATTTTGATTTGTAATTCCATTATTATTTGGATTCCCGTTGTTCCATAAATATTCCCATGACCAGTTTGAGGTGAGTGTCAGGGTTGTAATCTTTGTGTTACCATTATAAAGTCCTAGTGTGGCTGTTTGTCCATCAGGAATGCTGTAACGAATCACAAGTCCATCGGCAGCTTCTGTTAATGTCCACTGTACTGTAGCGTTTGCAGCTGACATGTTTACGCATTGCTGGTTTGATGCTTCAGACTGTATATCAGCTTGCAAATATGATTTTGAAGTAACTGTAGCACCATTAGACAGTTGGCCTGAGTTTGCTTCATATCGTTTATATGGAGCATTGTAATAGCCACGCTGCGCATATAAATTAGAGGTAAGTAAAAACAGTAAGACAAATATTGCAAAGCAATATTTTAATCTTTTAAAATTAACATCGTGTAGTTCGTTGATCATAATCTTGGTTTTTAGTTGGTTTGTAATTTTAATTTTTGACTAAGCTATTCCATCAAAGAAAAAAATAAAAAAGATGTACAAAAAATCAAGATAACTATAACGTTGTAGTGTGTTTAAGTTTTTGATTGTCAATGTTTTTGTTGTCGTGTAAAAATTCAAAGATCAAGAAAAAGTAAAGTTGAAAAATATTAAATATTTGCTCCGCATGCTACTTGTCAAAGCCGATACCATGATCTGAAGCCTCAATTTTATAATATTTTTTATTGGGAGATCCTTACATGAGTTTTGTATATCGCAATTCTTTAGTTTGGAAGATGAAATCTTTGTTACAGGAGCTATATTTCCGTGGAGTATTTTAATGAGTTCGATATCAAATTACTAAAAAGTTTGAGCCTTCAGGAGTTTTGAATTCGCTATACGAACATTGAGTGAAATTGAAGTTACACATATGTTGAGGAAAATCAGACTACTAATCCTGTCATAACTTTGCCAAAATCATTCTATAAATTGTTTTCATAAAGTTTGCTAAACGCTCTTAGATTTTAAAGAACAAATGAAACAGAACCCTTGCTAATCACTTTATTAATAATAATCGTTTTTACGAAAAAGGCTATTGACAAATCAATAATCTTTAATTATAGGTCGTCAGGTAATGTAATGGAACACCTAATAGTAATTTTGATATTTTTAGAGGCTTAAAGTTATTAGCAGGTTAAGATTTTTCAGCAAATTTAAACCTTCAAAGATTTTTGAAGTAAATAGTTGTAATTCTGTACAGATCGAAAAAGTTAACTGATGTTAAATCAAAAAGAGTATCAATTTTCTACATCTTAAGTTAATTTAAACTTTTTAAAATGACCGCACGTAAACGTTCTTCATGCTCATCTCCCCAATTCCCGATAGTTGAAATTACAGGAATCAATGTTTTTCCAAAATCTGTCAGGCTATATTCGACTTTAGGAGGCATAACAGGGTAAATAATTTTTGAAACAAGTTCATGTTCCTCTAACTCCTTCAGCTGAATATTTAAAACCCGGCGCGAAGCGTCAGGTATTTTACGCTGCAATTCACTTGGCCTTTTATGGCCCTCATTAATAAACCAAAGCAAACGTATCTTCCATTTACCGTAAATTACTTCACCAATTAGGTCAAGCCCGCAGTTTAAGTTAGGTATTGTTTTTCTTTCATACATATTACAAAAGTAATCCTATGTTCTTATATGTACAATAGGGGAATAATTTATCCCTATATGAATCGTAACTCCTTACTTGTGAGTAAGTAACATACTTGCGAGATTTGTACAATAGAAATTTAAAATACAACGCGATATGGATTATCAAAACGAATTATCAGGGAAGATTGCCTTAGTAACAGGAGGCACGAAAGGAGCTGGAAGAGCAATTGCAGAAAGGCTGCTACAAGCTGGAGCAACTGTTATTATCACTGCAAGAAACGCTCCGGAAAAAGAAAACAGCAAGCTGCATTTCATTCCATCAGACTTAAGTAAAGCAGAAGGAACACAAAAAGTTGTCAGCGATGTGCTGTCTGCTTACGGAAAGCTTGACATTTTGGTGAACAATCTTGGTTCTTCAACAACACCGGCGGGTGGCTTTAGTGCATTATCTGACGAAGATTGGGAATCAACCTTACAGGCTAATTTGCTTGCTCCGGTTCGACTGGACAGAGGATTTTTACCTCAAATGATAGATCGAAAAAACGGAGTTATTATTCATATAGCTTCTATCCAGGGAATACTGCCACTGTATGACTCTACTTTGCCTTATGCGGCTGCAAAAGCAGGATTAAGAAACTATAGTAAAAGTTTATCGAATGAAGTTTCGCCTAAAGGCGTTCGGGTGCTGACTGTTTCTCCCGGATGGATCAATACAGGAGCATCGAAAGCTTGGTTGGCTGAGATTGCAAGAAACGCCAATAGCACTGTAGAGAAAGCGCAGCAAGGAGTAATGGAAGCATTGGGTGGAATACCATATGGCAGACCTGCTGAGCCGGAAGAAGTTGCTGAATTGGTTGGTTTTCTTGTTTCTCCGAGAGCCAATTATTTATCAGGAACTGAATATGTTATCGACGGCGGTACAGTACCAACAATTTAATAATCCTTAAAAACAATTATAATGAACTTACCAAAAGTATTGACAGACTTGATTAAAGCACAGAACGAATTTGAGGCCGTGACTTACGCCAATTTGTTTTCAGAAACTGCAGTAGTTTTTGACGAAGGAAAAATGCATAGAGGAAGACTTGAAATAGAGCGTTGGATTGATCACTCAAACGAGCACTACCACGCAGTAATGAAACCATTGGAATATACCGAAGACGGTACAACAAGCATCTTAACCGCAGAATGTTCAGGAACATTTCCGGGAAGCCCTATCACACTAAAATTTAACTTTGATATTATTGATGGTCAGATTCAGCATTTAAAAGTAACAGATTAAAATTTAAAAGAGTGTAATTGTTTACTATAAGTTATTTAAATGATAAGGCCATTGGACTACAGTGGCTTTGTTTTTATTTTGCGAAGTGCCAGGTATCACAGTCTAAGACATTGTATGTTCAATTAAAACGTTATTAAGGTATAAAAAACATCTTACAATCAGCATAAGGCTATATTGCAAAAAGCCTGCAGTAATAATAATAGCAACTTTCATTACAAACAAATTCGAGGAAATATGCACAATAGATATACCCCTTTGTATATTTATATACACTGGTTTTTAATCAACTTTGTACTCTACTACTTGAGGCTGATAAAGTAAATAAAATTCAAAATATTTAACTATGATTAAAAGAAAAACATTAATACTGGGTGCCACAACAGATTCCACCCGTTATTCATATTTAGCTGCTGTGCGTCTATCCAATTCCGGGCATACTATTATAAACGTAGGTTTAAAGACAGGAAATGTTGCCGGCGTTGACATTGAAATACCAAGAGAAATATATACAGATATTGACACGATCACTCTGTATATTGGCCCGTCAAAACAGCAATCGTTATACGATTATATTATTAAAACAAATCCTCAACGTATCATTTTTAATCCAGGTACAGAAAATGAAGAACTTAAAAAGTTGGCTAATGCTCACGGCATAATAACAGAATATGCCTGCACTTTAGTCTTGCTATCATTGGGTCAATATTAATTAAAATTGGCATCGCCAGCATCTAATCGGATGTCCTAGGGGTACTCCTATCGGCTTTAAGATTTAGATACAACATCAAAAGCAGCACTTCATTTTAATGGAAGTGCTGTTTTTTTTATAGCTTTTCGCTGATGTTTAATTTTCAATAATTAATTGTCCCTCCTCTTCTTGATAGCCATGAATATAATTATTTTCAGATGCCCGCATTTGTAAGTTGCTGTAAAAGTAAATCTTAAAGGAAAAATGTGCTACAGTAACCGCCTTATATCCATTTTTAAGGGTTTGATGTTTTCTGAACTTTGCACCGTGAGATGAAGTTCTGTAATGTGTTGAACATTTCAACAGCGGTACAGGATTTCGCCTAAGCTTAGTACAAATTAAAAATCATTAAAAAATGACAAAGAAACAAAACCGCACCCTGGGTGCATTTGAAAAAACGTTTTGGTTACTGGATCAAATCGATTCTAAAGACTTTGCCCTCGCTGCAGAGGTAGAAGGTAAAGAACCTGTTGCTGCATGGCAATCAGCCATTAGGCAGGTGCAGCAAAGGCATCCTAACCTCGCGGTAAGGATTGTTATGGACGAGTTTAAACGGCCTGTTATACAACACGTCGACTCATTAGAAATTCCGCTGAGGGTACTGGATGTAGACAGCGAATTTAAATGGGAAGAAGAGGCTGAAAAAGAACTATCAATACGATTTGACACCAGTAATGGTCCGTTGTTAAGAGTAGTTATACTTCAAAAACCTCAGGATACGGTAGTGCTACTGGTAGCAAACCATACATTGGCAGATGGTTCGTCGCTCAATTACCTTTTCAGAGACATTTTAAATGCAGTAACGGGCCAAAAACTGGAAATACTGGCTCCGCAAAAATCTAACGATGAAACTTTAGGTTTGCCTGATGATGTAGCCATTACCGAAACCAAAAGTGAAAGTTATGTGTTTAAAAAGATTGACTCAGTTTATCCGAAGGTAGAAAGTATACGATTTTCTGGCGATAGCACTTTACGAATACTGAAAAAATCCAGATTAGAACAAACAACCGTGCACGGTGCAATTTGTGCGGCTGCAGTAATTGCGAGTAGAAAGCTGCGCAGTGAGTGGGCGAACAAAAAACTTGAGCTGATTTCTCCTATCTGTACCAGGAGGGCACTTGAATTAGATGATAACTTCGGGTTAAACATAACAACGCATCCGGTTTACTTTGAGCCTGAACTTAGCCCTTATTTTTGGGATGTCGCCAGGCTGGCAAAATCAGGCCTCGCGGGAACTGATACCGTAGCGCATGTACAAAATTATATCAACTTTTTCAGGGGACTAACCTTTAACAGTGTTGATATACAACAGATGATTGACGTATTAAAACAAGCTTTTAACCATGATATTATGGTTACTAATCTGGTAAGTGTAAAATACCCTACGGATTTTGGAAAACTGAAGCTAAAATCGGTTTATGGCCCGATGGTGCGTTCAGGCAAAGGTAAAGAGCAAACAATAGGTGCAATAAGCAGCAATGGACAGCTTTGCCTTACCAATACGAGTGACAACCCGATACCGGGTATATTAAAGGAAATGGAAAACATACTTTTAAAAGCTTGCAACGAAAGCACAGAAAGTATTGCCTAATTAACTATAAAACACCATTCAATGCACAGAAACGGTGTACTGTATGGTGTTTTTAAATTTGGATAAATTTAAAAATAAATATAGGAGATCTATTAATAACATGCCCAACGTTAGTTTTATAAAGTTACCGTCTTATATAATTTTGTTATTGATTCTACCAGTAGTCAACTGTGTAATTAAAATAAAGTATTTTACCAAACGTTAGGTAATTAATAATTTTTATTTACATTTGCATCATGAGACCACAGAAAATTTTAGATGCAGATATGATAGCGGGACTTACTAAAGTTTTTAGAGATAAGGGCTACGAAGGAACGAGTTTAAATGATTTAGCAGAAGTAACTGGATTAAAAAAAGCAAGTCTATATCATCGATTTCCAAATGGAAAGCAAGAGATGGCAGAATCTGTATTAAGCGATATAGATCAGTGGGTTGATGATAATATTTTCTTTCCGTTATTGGACGAAAATAAATCTACAAAATTGAGATTAAAAGATGCTTTAAAAAATATTGAAATTCTTTATGATAGCGGAAAAGAAACGTGTGTTTTGAGAGCCTTTTCTATGCATAGCGGATTATCGTTGTTTGAGCAACAGGTAAAATCTGGTATGGATAAATGGATTACCGCTTTTAATACATTGGGTATTGCCTTAAAATTATCTTCTTCGCAATCTCAACAAAACGCTATTCAAACCCTAATAGAATTGCAAGGCAGTCTAATTGTAACAAAAGGATTAGCTGATACAAGTATTTTTAAAAATACCTTAAAAAATATCGAAAAGCGATACTCAATTGAGTAAAAAAATTTGAATTATTAAGTTAACAAACGTTCGGTAAATTATGATACAATTACATCCACTACCACCTTTTAACGAAGAAACAGCGATACAAAAAATTCAAAAGGCAGAAGATGCTTGGAACAGCAAAGACCCTGTTCAGATTTCAAAAGCATATACAATTGATACAGAATGGCGTAATAGAGATCAATTCATTAACGGAAGAAAAGAAGTGCAGGATTTTCTTGCTGACAAATGGAAAAATGAATTGGATTATAAACTTAAAAAACAGCTTTGGACATTTAACGACAATCGTATTGCTGTGAGATTTGAGTACGAATATCGAGATAAAAATGGTCAATGGTTTAGAGCTTACGGAAACGAGAATTGGGAATTTGATGAAAATGGATTAATGAAAAAAAGGTTCGCAAGCATAAATGATTTAAAAATTAAAGAAACAGAAAGAAGGTTATAAACAAATAGAATATGAAAAAAATAATCGTATTACAACTAATCATCCTATGCGCAATATTTGGATGTAAAAGCGAAACATGTAGTAAAACTAGTAATAAATCAAAAAGTATGACTCACAAACACCCCACATTATTTAAAACCATCGAAATTAATGGAATTAAAATTGCTTACAGAGAAGCAGGAAACCCCAAAAATCCTACAATAGTGCTATTACATGGCTTTCCTTCATCTTCACATCAATATCGAAAAGTTTTATCACAGTTATCTGATGACTTTCATTTAATTGCACCAGATTACCCCTCGTTTGGAAATAGCGATTTTCCATTGGCAAGTGAATATGAATACACTTTTGATAATATTGCAAAAACAATAGACGCCTTTTTAGAAATGAAAAAAATTGACTCTTATGCATTAATGATACAGGATTATGGAGCACCTATTGGTTTTAGAATAGCTACAGCTCACCCAGAGAAGGTTACGGCGATAATAAATCAAAACGGGAATGCATATTTAGAAGGTTTGGGCGATGCTTGGACTGGAATTAAAGCACTTTGGAAAGACCGAAACCCTGAAACTGAAAAAGCAATACTGCCAGCCTTTTCGCTAGATGGTTTGAAATGGCAATATACACATGGAACAAGAAATCTTGAAACAATAAATCCTGACACTTGGCATTTAGATTATTTAAGACTTTCAAGACCAAATGCACATAAAGTAAATATGGATTTATTTTACGATTATCAAAACAATTTAAAACTATATCCAAAATGGCAAAAATATTTAAGAGATAATCAGCCACCTTTATTAATAGTTTGGGGAAAAAATGATGAGTTTTTCCCTGAAAGCGGAGCAGTTGCTTTCAAAAAAGATGTTAAGGAGATCGACTATAATATTTATGATACTGGGCATTTTGCATTAGAAGAAGATGGAGAAGAAATAATAGAAAAAATTAGAATATTTATGGCAAAAGTTGGTCATTAATTGCTAGTTGCTAACAGCCTGTAGCCGCAATCGCGGAGATTTCGGTTGAAACGTTCTGTTTCACGAAGAAAGTTTTATCTTGGCAGAGAGACTCAATTTGCTTTAATCCGCGAAAGGCGACTTGCAGGCGATGCGTAATATACATATTACCTTATATGTTCAGCCATTACTTGTGCTGAAAAAATACAGGAACATTTGTGTAAAATAAATAAACCTGCAACTTGCTTTGATCTTACTAGATGCTGGTTAACTAAATGCGGTAATGTTACTCTACTATTCTAGTAGGTGTTTTTTCTACTTTTTAAGATATCTATCGCTCTGTGCGAGATAGATGCTATTTAAAATCACGCTTGATGCCAAGCTTTTTAATTTTTGAATTTAGCGTGGACGGCGGAAGATTTAAAAGTTCGGCGGCACCTCCCGCTCCCCATACCTTTCCCTTGCATTTTTTGAGCGCGATTAAAATATGATCGCGCTCATTTTGTTCGATAGACTTGAAGCCGTCAGAACTTGAGTCAACCGTAACTGTTTCAGTGCTGCCTGACGCAAGAATGTCAAGTCTTTTTATATTATTTCCCTGCGAAACAAGTACAGCTCTTTCAACCAGGTTCTCAAGTTCCCTTATATTTCCAGGCCAGTCATACTCCATTGCATCCTGTATCCCACGAGAAGAAATACCAATAATATTCTTTCCTAAACTGACATTAAAATAAGATATAAAATGATTTATCAATAGCGGAATATCGTCTTTTCTTTCTCTTAGGGGAGGGAGTGTAATAGGAAAAACGTTTAGCCTATAATATAAATCAAGCCTAAAGCGACCAGCTGCAACCTCTTTCTCTAGATTGCGGTTAGTTGCGGCAATTACCCTAACATCAATCTTAACCGGGGCGTTACCTGCTAATCGTTCAATTTCTTTTTCCTGTAAAACCCTTAGTAGTTTGGCCTGCAGATCATAAGACATATCACCAATTTCATCAAGAAAGATAGTTCCCTTATGGGCACGCTCAAATTTTCCGATATGTTTGTTTATAGCTCCTGTAAAAGCCCCTTTTTCGTGTCCGAAAAGTTCTGACTCTATAAGACTTGCCGGGAGGGCAGCACAGTTAATTTTAACAAAGGGTCCTTCCTTACGTTCGGAAATCTCGTGTATGCTGTGAGCTATACTTTCCTTTCCGGTACCACTTTCACCTAATATAAGTACGGATGTATTTGCGGGAGCTACCTGCATAATATTGTCAAATACATTTAGCAGTAAATGACTTTTGCCAACTATACCTTTAAAAACCATTGCCAAATTCTTGTTCTTGCCGATAAGCTTTCTGTTACTTGCAACAGCGTCCGGTGTGCGCTGTGTGTCAAATCCCAGTATTTGGCAAATAGCGAAAGAAATACTTGAATCTAATCTTTCCAGTAACGCAATATGCCCGGAGTTATAGGTATCTGCACGACGGCTATAGAAATGCAACTGGATATTTTTGTATCCACTACAGCTCAAAGGATATGTTAAAAGTGAATTGACCGCGAATGTATTGGCAACCTGCTTACTTAACTCAAATTTGCTCAGCATCTTTTTAAAATCATTGCGAATAAAAATAGATCGCTCTTTGCCTGATTCGTCATATTGTAGTTTATGTAACTCATTAAAATTACTCTTCGTAATAATTTTAAATTCCTCTGCTCCAATAAATTGATATTCTTCAAAGCCGGTACGCAAATAACTCATCAGGTTGCTCGTTCCAATATTACTACTCAGGCAAATAGCAAAATAGTCGAAGGGAAGAATTGCCTGCATGGTTTTAGAAATTTGATACATCTTATCTGTATCAGTTGCTTCCATCTTAACAATATCCTGTAGTAACATCCTAAATTTCTCTTCTTTTCTTAGAGCAGTTTCAAGGCTATTCTCATACCTGTATTGCGCTATTTCAAGCGTTACCATCAAATCCCTTTCTCTAAACGGCTTTACTATAAATCCGTAAGGCTGTGTAGCTTTTGCCTGCATAAGGGTATCGTGATCAGAATTGGCTGAAACATAAATAAAGGGTATATTCCTCTCCTTTAATGTCACTGCCAAATCTATACCCGACAATTCTCCTTTAAGCTGAATATCTACGAGTGCGAGGTCAGGAATTTTTCGGTCAATCATATTCATCGCTTCCTGAACAGATTTTGCAGTGCCGCACACTACATAGCCTGCCTCTTCAAGCATAATCTCTAGATTATTGGCCTCTATAAACTGATCTTCGACTATTAGAATTTTCAATGCCATTAAAATGCTTTTACGGTTTTAATACAATACTGGACAGGTTACCTGAAGTTATAATTGTGCTGACGCAAATATAAAAGCAATATCGTTTGTTACCACGGATTTTGTTACAATCATTTATCGCTACGGTAATTACCAACATTTATGCAATTTCGCTGTTTTATTAGCGATATATAACAAAAATCGAAAATGAAAAATATTAAATCATTGATTTATAGGTAATTATTTAATAGGCTTGATAGTTGCTAAGCATTGAATATCTTAAGACGCTGAAGAGATTAAGAAATCTTGCCATATTAAATTGCACGATATTAAAAATTGAATCATGACCAAATTTACTAAAGACGGTACAGAAATTTTTAGGTTTATAAGGACTTGAGGGTTGAAATACTGCAAACAGCGTTAATTAATAATAACTGAAATTAAAAAATGATGGACTTACCACAAGTAATAAAGGAATTTGTAAAAGCGCAAAACAACGCAGAAGTAGATGAGTAAGTGTAAGTGTTTGTGTCTTAATTTGTAATATATAAACAATGGTGAAAAATAATTATGTGTATGTAATGCTTTGCCTGTTTTTAGCAACTATAGGCGTAAAGGCCCAACAGGTGGATAGTTTACTTATTAAAGCATTAGCTGATCGCACCCAGTCTGCCCCGCAAAGTGTCTTTAGAAAATTTCGCGAGGCTGGCATGGAGCCTGTTAACCACTTACTGACAGCAAATGAAAAAGAAAAGGTAAGCAAGGCATTTTCCATCCTCCCGCCTTTACACCAAAAGGTTTTAAAAGAACATTTACACAGTATTAGTTTTATGGATAATATGCCCAATACGGCACTTACTTCGCCGGTAGAAACTTCCGGCCCTAAAAAAATGTTTAATATAACCTTTAGGGCTGAGATATTAAACGAAACCATTTCGCAATGGGCAACGTGGAAGGAGAACACCTGTTATGTCGAATCTGAAGGCAACGAATTCCAGGTAATTATTGATGCCGGTAACCTAAATGCTGTTGTTTACATTATGCTTCATGAAGCTACCCATGTTGTAGATGCTGTTTTGAACATAACGCCGCACACTGGTGATGTTGACGCGTTAGTAGCGCACACTCCTTTTACAGCAGATATTTGGATTGAAATCAACAAACCAAAAGAAAAAGCTACCAATGCGCTATTAGAAACTACTCGTTTTAGAAGTGGTAATCCTATAGCGATTTCATCTGCTACAGAAGTTTATGAAGCGCTTACTCAAACTCCGTTCGTGTCTTTGTACAGTATGGCATCGTGGTATGAAGACCTGGCAGAAATACTAACCATTTAACATTTGACCCAAAATATGAAGCAACCTTTTAAAATATTGATAAAGAAAAATGGGGTAATAGTTTGCACCTATGAGCCTTTTACTAATAAACAGGTCGTGAAAAGGCAAAGTACGCTGGCGATGTTTTATGATTAATTAGGGTAATATAACATCAGGGAAATTTACCTGGTAGTTTGGGGTCAAGAAGCGGATTAAAAGTTAGGCTTAGGGAAAAATATACAATTAACTTGTCTAATCGTCCATTTCTGCGCGCGTTGGTTCTGCTCATCTTTGCAGTGTAAATAAATCATATCAATATTAACAATAATTAGAAAACAAAATGAAAACACTTATTTCAACATTGAGCCTTTTATATATACTTATAATAAACCAAGCAGCATTCGCACAGTCAAAGAGAACTGCTGCATCTGCTGGAAGAATAGAGTATATTGAGGTTGAACCCAACGTTAAACTTCATGTTACTGATCTTGGTGAAGGCCAACCTATTGTACTTATACACGGATGGCCTTTAAATGACGCCATGTATGAATATCAATATCAGTATTTTGTACAAAAGGGCTTCCGGGTAATAGGTATATCACTAAGAGGATTTGGAAAATCTGACAGGCCATACGGTAAATATGATTTTGATGTCTTCTCGGACGATATAAAGGTTGTATTGGAAAAATTAAAAATTAATAACGCTGTACTCGGCGGCTTTTCTATGGGTGGAGCAGTTGTAATACATTACATGGCAAAATATAATGGTGCACACGTAAGTAAACTTGCGCTTTTTGGAGCTGCTGCACCATCATGGAAGCAGCGTGAAGATTTTCCTTACGGCGCTACGGATGAGGCTTCAGCTGGATTAATTCAAACTACAAGAACCAACAGACAACAGCTAATCGAAGATTTTGGCAAAGCTTTTGGAGCTTCAGAAAATTCAATTTCACCGGCAATGACACAGTGGTTAGCAAGTATAAACGCTGATGCTTCTCCTTATGCAACTACACAAGCCATAATTGCCTTAAGAGATCTTGATCTTCGTCCGGCATTATCAAAAATTAAGGTGCCTGTAGCTATCTTCCACGGAACAAAAGATAAATTATGTGATTTTGTATTCGCAGAACAGCTTCAAAAAGGAATTAAAAACTCCTATATCGTGAAGTTTGAAAAAAGTGGACATGCTTTATTTATTGAAGAAATGGAAAAATTCAATACTGAACTTGAAAAGTTTGCAAAAAGCTAAATTACTTTTTCGGCACCCTATCAGTTTAATCTAAACACTACATTACATAACCGGTCTTTTATAAAGGCCGGTTTTAATACAACAGTTACAATGAAACAACATATTTTTGATGTAAGCCTAAAAAAAATAGGTATGGTGCAGGTAGATAGGGAAAGCGTGGAGGTTATAAACTCTGATTCTTACAAATCATATATAAAAGTGTTGTATCTCGCTAAAGACTGTAAGGTTAAAGTTGATTTTAAAATGTATGTTACAGTCTGCTCTTCACTTTTTTTTATAAGCCCAAATCAGGTGCTGAATATTGAGGAGTTATCTGATGAACCCGGGCACCTTTTATTTTATAACCAGGATTTTTATTGTATACAGATTCATGATGATGAGGTAGCATGTGACGGACTGCTGTATAACAATATTCATAATATGCCAATGACCACAGTGCCTCAACTGGAGGCTGCATTTATTGATAATTTATTTATTCAGATCGAAAACGAATTTAGCCAGAAAGATTGCTCTCAAGAAGAAATGCTTCGTACCTATCTTAAACAAATTTTTATTAAATCTACAAGGTTATGGAAATTACAGCACTTTGATAGCGTTATGGCTCAGCAAAATAATGATATTGAGTTTTTCAGACGTTTTACGCAGTTGGTTGAAGCAAATTATAAGGAAAAGCACAACGTTGCAGACTATGCAGATATTTTAGCTATCGCTCCAAAGACTTTAACTCACAAATTTAAGCGGATGAACCTACCTCAGCCTAACGAGATCATTAAGAGACGCGTTATATTGGAGGCTAAGAGGCTTTTAGTTCATACCTCTAAAAGTGCCAAAGAAATCGCGTATGATTTAGGCTATGAAGATCCCGCTTATTTTAGCCGCTTTTTCTTTATAAAAACCGGCGAAACTCCTTTTGGGTTTAAAAGCAAATATCTTAGCAGCCAGGAAACTGAATCGGATAGCCTGCCATATTAAATATAATTTTACATTCCTGAAAATTAGTGCGCAAAGTTTATGGTTTATACGCTGCAACGCTCTTTACCTAAAAATTTAGAGTCAGTTAGATAACGGGTATAAAGTTCATTCTTCGATTTTTTCACAGATGCATGCAACACTACCTAAACTGCCAGTAACCGATAAAAATCTAAAATTAAGAACCTTAATAACTATAGAGACTTTACTTTTTTTATATAAAGGTGGGCAGATTAGAGCTACAGCACTTAAATCTTTGTTTAAACAAACGTCTTTTTTTTAATTTAAATGCTATAATTTTATTGTTATTACTTGCCATTGATTTGCCTATAATATTAACTATTCGTTGCCTAATTCCAAATTATCAGATGCGTAAAATTATCCTGATTTTTATATCCTTCATTTTTATCAATTCTCCAATCCGGGCTCAAAATAGTAGTAAACATGCCATCGAATTTAAAATCCACCAAAACTTATTAAATGCGAAGAATTCCCACCAAAAATTTAAAGCGTTATTAGAATTGGGAGAATATCATTACTCGATATCCAATCAATATTTTTATTCCAAGTCGATCGATAGTGCTTTCTATTATACAAAAAGACTGACAAGTCTTAGCAAAGCTATGAATTTCAAAAGGGGGATTGGAGAATCACACCTTCTAAATAGTAAAATTTATACTAACATAGGCTTGTCGAATAAGGCCATACAATATGCACAGCAAGCGGTGGATGTATTTTCTCAACTAAAAGACAAGAGTGACATAGCCAGGTCTTATATGGCTCTAGTAAGCGCAAGAGGCACTCAAGAGGATATCAATGTAAGTATTGTACTCGCAGAAAAGGCATATACATTATATAAACAATCAGGAAAAAAATTAGAACAGGCGCAGGCGTTGGTTGAGATTGCCTACTTAAAGATGGGGCTGGGAAATATGGAAGCTGCAAAAATAGATTTGGAATCAAGCCTGGCGCTTTATCAAGAATGCAATTACAAGAAAACCCAGCGTGTATATTCGCTTTTAGGTATGGCTTACTTACAAATGGGTATCTATAAAGAGTCCTTAGAAAATAGCCTTCATGCTGTTAAACTGGTAGAAGATAACCATGATAATTCTGTTTTGACTGCCGAAATTTATAACTATGTTGCAATTACCTACAACCAATTACGGGATATAAAAAGATCAAATGAGTATTTCCAAAAAGCCTACGGCATCTCAAGCAGGTTTAAAGAGAGGGAATTAAACACTATGATACTTACCAATATTATCCAAACATTCATCCATCTAAACAAGAATAAGGAAGCCATATTCTACCTTAAAAAATTGGAAAAGGAAATCGACGAAATGGACGAATCGTCCCGCACATTGCTAATAGCCAGAGCGCTTAGGGTCTACACAGAAGTGTCTGATTTTAAATCTGCCAATAAATATTACAATGAGGCGATCAAGAAAGTAAAAAAGAGGGAATCAGGCAATAACCTCAATGTAATATTATATCCTGCAATTATCAGCTATCAAATCAAATCATCCCAATATAACGAAGCACGTAATTATGTGGCACATTATAAAAAGATAAGCGAAAAAAACAAGGACAAGAAAAAGCTCCAGGAAATACACCTAATGTTATTCCGGCTTGATTCGATCGAGTCTAAATTTTTATCGGCAATTAACGAATACAAGTTACATGAAGCATACAAAGATTCACTTTTTAGCGAAGAGAAAAACAAGCAAATTGCAGAGTTGCAAATTAAATTTGAAACAGAAAAAAAAGACAAAAACCTTTTAGTTAAAGAACAGCAAAACACGCTGCTGAGGAAACAGAGTGAACTTCAAAAAAGCAAATTATCTGAGGCAAACCTTTTAAAAAATATCAGTTTTGCAAGTATGGTATTGTTCCTTATTATAATTATTTTATTGCTTGCCGGATACAGAATCAAACATAAAACAAATCGTATACTACAGTCTCAGAAAGAAGAGATCAATCATAAAAATATGACTCTCCAAAAATTAGTTGTTGAAAAAGAATGGTTACTGAAAGAAATACACCACCGCGTAAAGAACAATCTCCAAATGGTAATTAGTCTGCTAAAAGTACAGTCCCATCACCTCAAAGATCCGGCAGTTATATATGCTATGAGAGAGAGCCAAAACAGAATATATTCGATGTCACTAATCCATAAAAAGCTCTATCAGTCAGAGAATCCCATGTCGGTAAACATGGCTGTTTATATAAAGGAATTGGTGGAGTATTTTGAAAGCACATTCGATATGGGCCGAAGGATTCAATTTAGTGTAGATATAGAGGCTATCGAGTTAAATACTTCTCAGGCAGTTCCGTTAGGGCTGATACTTAACGAGGCCATTACCAACTCTATCAAACATGCATTTGTTAATAAGAAAATGGGTTTGATCTCATTATCTTTTAAATATATTAATGAAAACTATTTGAAGATGTCGGTTATGGATAACGGTGTCGGAATTTCAGAAGATTTAAACGATTTTAAATTTAAATCATTAGGTATGAAGCTGATACAAGGTTTTAGTACAGATTTGGATGCTAAGCTGTTGATTAGGAATGAAAATGGGCTGATCATAGATATTGAATTCCTACACAATCGGTAAAAAAGGATACATATGATTTGCCTGCAGGTTGCTATTGTAAAACATTTAATTTGAGAGGGAGACACGTTAACAGCTGAACAGAGAAGGTTTTAGCTATAATTCTGGACAAATTCGTAGTCCTAATAACTCTGCTTACAATACTGTTAAAGATGCCGACGACGCAATTATGCATTCGTATGTAGATCTGACACATTTAAAAAGTAGGATGATTAATCCTGGTACAACTATGTTCAAATCATTCTGTAACCTGACAGTATAAAGTTGTAGTGCTAAAATTTCCTTAATTTAAAAAAATGCGACAGAATCGAAGTAATTGGTCAATGTATTTTGTAATAAATTAGAGAATATGATGTTGGGTAGCTAGTAGTATGAGCTCCGCCACATTTTTAGCCTGGAACTTCTGCATTATATTTTTACGGTGTGTCTCAATTGTCAGTGGACTAAGGCAGAGTTCGCCGGCAATAATAGGGGTAGTTTTACCATCGGCCATCATCCGTAACACCTCGCTCTCGCGTTTGGTAAGTTTTGGTATTTCCGGCGTATTCCTGCTATCCGGCTTGCCAATGATCATTTTAATTTCATTGCAAAAAACGATATCTCCGGTAATTACCTCGGTAATGCAATTAGTAAGCTCTTCGAGTGATGCATTTTTTAAAAGGTAGCCGCTTGCACCGTTTTGCAGGGATTGCATAACCATACTTCGCTCTGAGCGGTTACTGAGCATTAGCACCGATGTAGAAGGAGATGCCATTTTAATGGCACTGCACAGTTCAATGCCATTGCAATCGGGAAGAGTAATGTCCAGTAATATTACATCAACAAAATTTGTCTTCACAAAGGAGAGTATCCCGTTTCCATCAATAAAACAGCCTGCAATATGCAACCCCTTAACTCCGGAAAGCAATTGCTTTAATCCTGCAATGACTATCGGATGGTCATCAACTACAGCGATTGTAATCGTTTTATTTTCCATGTAATTTCAATTCAATGTTAACCGTTGTGCCCTCACCAATTTTAGAATCAATTTCTACCATGCCACCAAGGTATTCCACCCTGTTATGAATGTTACTGATGCCCATACCTGCGCGATTTGATAAATCTTCCACTGCAAACCCAATGCCGTTATCTTCGATAGTGATATAAAATGCAGCTGCATCCTGCGAACATTGCAATAATATAGTGCTTGCCTTGGCATGCTTAATGGCATTGGAAAGTAATTCCTGTACGATCCTATAGATATTCAGTTGTGCGGAGAGTGAAAGATCCTCTGCTATAGAATAGGTTTGAAGGTCGATATCAAGATTGTCGTTCATGAAAAACTCGCAAAGATCCTTTAAGGCAGTTTCAAGCCCAAATTTCAGCAGCGATTCAGGCATAAGGTTCCGGGCTACCCCTCGTAATTCACTTACAGACCGGTCTAATTGAAGAACTATAGTATCAAACTCGAACCTCTGTTCTTGTGCCAGTTGTTTTGATGCCCAGCCTGATAGATTAATTTTTACACCGGCAAGCATCCCACCAAGCCCATCATGGAGTTCTTTTGCGATACGTTCCCTTTCTTTTTCTTCTCCTTCCAGTATCGCCCTGGTGATTTTTAGTTTTTCTTCTTGCTGTCTGGTCTCAATTTCCTGTTTGTGGTTTAGCTCTTTTTGAAGTATCAGTTTTTTATTACTGCGATAGTACAGGTAAGAAAACAGTGCAATGCTGAAAAAAAGCAGGCTTATACCGGCTAGAGCAAATACGTAATTTTTTTGTTCAGTAACCTCCAGGTCCTGCTGCACTTTCTGTGTTTTTAACTGTACGATCTGATTTTGGTTTTCCGAATTTTGGTATTTCGCCTCAAGGGCGTTCACTGTTTCTTTTAGCCTGCTGTCAGATAGGCTGTCACTTAGCGCACTGTATTTTTTCAGCCATTTGTATGCTTCACTTTTATCTGCTAACAACTCATTTATACTCACAAGTTGTGCAAATATGGTTTTACGATTATTTACATCCCTGGTAAAGATACCTTCGTTCAAAATAGCAATAAGTTGCATTTTTGCCTGTTTATAGCGTTGGAGGTGTAATAACGACTCGTAATTTCTAAAATATAGCAATTGCAAAATATCGGGTTGGTTGAGGCTTTTGGCAAGGCCAATACCCGATTTTGCGCTCTTGATTGCCCCATCGAAATTCTCTATGTAAATGTTATACTGCGCTTCACATAAATAGTACATGGGATAGCTGACACAATCAGGCGATAGTAAGAGTATTCTTTTTGCTGCATCCAGCATCTCCCTGGCCGGTTCTTTTTTACCCGCATAAATAAAATTGTTGGCAGCCGCTATGTAAGCCAGCAGAAGGGTAGGGGATTGCGGTACGTCTTTTTCAAGCAAATCAATTGCCTTTTTATTGTACAATGCCGCTTTGTCAAACTGGGCATTGTACATTAGTATCGTACCGAACTGAGAGTAGTAATGCGCTAGTTTTTCGACATTGCCTGATTGCCTGGCCAGTGGTATTGCCTGTTTTGTAAGTACTTCCATCACGTAAGGATACCCTTTACTGTCTTTGAGGGCGATGGCATAATTATACCATGCTGCCGCCTGCATTAGCAAGGCATCTTTACCTTTAAATGCAGCAAGTTGCTTTTGAGCCATTTGAAAGGACTGGGCAGCTTTAGCCTTGCTCCTTGTACTATAGTATTGCCCCTGGTAGAAATTATAGGCTGCTCTTAAATAGGGATAATTTTTAGCACTGGTTTTTCCTTGTAAGAGATAATATTTGCTTTTAACACTGTCTGTAGCGCGATAGTAGTCTGAAAGCAGGTAATAAGCGCCTGCTTTAAGGCTGTCAGAAACCTTTGAGCGAACTACATTACTTAGGCTGTCTGCATACGCTTTTTGCCCTATAGGCAGAAGTTGCTGCGCAGCGGCTCGGGGGGGTATAAAAAATACTACTACAAATACGGCTATACTGTATCGAACAATTTTAAGCATTGATAAAAATTTGTTTAAAAGTACCATATCCTTTCCTGAAAAAAAATACCCGGAAACAGGTAGATGTTTTTACCTGATTACAGGTATTGAATACTGTAGAATAAATTTTGACCTTTGATTTGTAAAGCAGCGATGGAGGCTAAAGGTAACAGCATCCTACAGCCTGTGCGGCTTTTACATCGAATTGCAGGTAAAAGAAAAATTAATTTAAATTTAAAATCATGAAAAACCAATTGAGAACAAAAACAGGATTCAGAAAAATGGCACTTATCGTTTGCACTATCGCTATGGGTATATTTACCTCTTGTAGTGATGATGACGGTGGGAGTACTACAAATCCAACAAACGGAAAAAATGTTAAACTTACAATTACCGTTAATGGCGCTGCCGATAGTGATTACCTGTCTTTTGTAGCGGTGGGTAGTGCTATATCTGATCCGTCTGAAAATACAATTTGGAAAGTAAATGGTACAACACTAACCAATGAGAGGGCAGTGAGCCTTGGTGAAAACGAATTTACAGGGAGTACAAAAACCTATATTATAGAATCGGTAACACCCCTTACCACTGTGAGTGTCGGCATGCAGTTTCTTACCTCTCCGGAAAGGAGTTACACATTCAGCTATAAAGCAGAGATTAATGGGAAAGTGGTGAAAGAAGAGAACAATGTTCAGGTAACTTCTGATAACGACTACACACACGACTATTCATACTAATACAGTAGAATAACAATATTGAAACAGCCCTACGTAGAGCCGTTAGGGCGGTTTCGATAAATACGGACATTCCGAAGGAGATTTACCATTTCTTACATATAGTTTACTATGAAAAATAATGTAATACACAAAGCGCTGTGTGGCTGCTTTATAATAGCGATTTTTATTTGCACGGACTCGGTTGCTGCTCAGCAATATGTGCAGCCTGAAAGAAACGACACGATTTATCTCACCCCAAAAACAATTTTTGACATTGCGAAAGCAAAAGCTGCCCTGGCTAAAGGTAAAAGTACTATTAAAGGTGTGGCATTTATTAGACCTGAAAACAGCAGTCTCGGGTTTAATATTAAAACAGGGAAAAAGCTTTTCGCTGATAGGATAAAAATTAGCCTATATCCGATTACGCCGTACTTTGATGAGTTTTTAGCGTTGAAGAAAAAGGAAAACCCCCGTAAATTAAAATATGCTTTTCTATCAAAGGAAGCTATAAGCTACAGGCTTGAAGCCATAACAAACAGTACAGGTGAATTTACATTTCCTGAAATGAAGCCGGGGAAATACTATATTGAGGGAGTTCTAAACTGGACACAAAGCGGAACCTACCAGCAATATACCGGTAGCGGCTATAATAATTATGGTGGGCGTACCAATTATTACACTAACCAAAACTATGTAAACCATAATAGCGAACTTTTGACAAAAATTGTGGAAGTGAAAAAAGATGGAGAAATTGTAGAAATAAAACTGAAATAATATTGACCTTTTATAAACCATACAACAAGCGGTTTACTTAAATTCAAGGTCAGGTAAATGGTGTTTCGGCAAGAGTGCTTTCCAGTGAACTTAAAGAATCGGAAGCTAACGACTTCATTAAGAAAAAAGCTTCAGTGGGGATATCCGGTAAGTATTAAATATGAATTTTTGCCTTATAGCCAGACACTTGATGAAGTTATAGGAGCAATGACAAAATAGGAATGCAGCATCGCCAGAAAATGAAAAGTGGACATAATTATAGTATAAACAACTACTATAAATAAGATTTCCTTTATACTAAAATTAACTATGACTGATATAAAAAAAACAAGAAAACTGCTGTCGCGTTTTACGAGTTGATGTTTAATGACTGCAAACCTGCAGAGGCTATTTCGTTATATGCCGGAGACACTTATATACAGCATAATCCTCACGTAGCTGACGGTAAGGAGGGCTTTATTTCTTATTTTGAACGCATGGCTTTAGAGTACCCTGGAAAACGGGTAACCATCAAACGCATTATCGCAGAAAATGATTTGGTTGTACTACACTGTTTTCAACATTGGCCGGGCGATTCAGATTATGCCGGTATTGACATATTTCGCTTTGATATTAATGGTAAGATTGTAGAGCATTGGGATGTATTACAGGTTATTACAGTACATTCCGAAAACGACAATGGATTGTTCTAAAGGGGGAAACTTAAATACCAAGTTATGAAACGTTATAATATGTATAAATATTAGAAAATGAACTGTCCATTTAGTATTTTTATTACCCGTAAAAAACTTCACAGTTACATTAGATAGTAAAAGAACGATAATGGAAAATTTAAAAAAAACATATATAGCAGGCGGTTGTTTCTGGGGTATGGAAGACCTTTTTAGAGTACTGCCTGGGGTAAAGGATACAGAGGTAGGTTATTTAGGAGGACAAAATGAAAACCCCACTTATGAAAATCATCCAGGACATGCAGAAGGTCTTGAGATAACTTACGATCCGCAAGTGATAACGTATAACGAACTGTTGGATTATTTTTTCAGGATTCATGATCCAACTACTATCGACCGTCAGGGAAATGACAGGGGAGCAAGTTACCGTTCTGCTATTTTTATCCAAAATGACGAGGAAGAGCAAACGGCTAAAGATGTAATCGAAATTGTTGATGCATCAAAGCGATGGCCGGGTAAAGTTGTTACCACTTTAGAGCCATTTACCAAGTTTTGGATTGCAGAAGGCTATCATCAGGACTATTTGGTTAAAAATCCTAATGGGTATACATGCCATTTTGAAAGGTTTGGCACATTTTTATAGTAATGAAGAACTCTGTTTTAAGGTTCATCCAGACTATTTTTCCTTGGTAAAAATCAATATATCCCAACTTTTTCTTCCCATTAGAGGTTTGGATTTGTAGATAATTGTGTTTTTATTAGCTATAATTTCGCTGTATGGTGCATGGTGCTGTTTATCTTCCGGCATTACAAGTTTCCCATCTTTAATAAAGGCTTTGTAAACATCGCCGCTTTCCCGTTTTTGGTATTTAGCGGTCCAGTCTGTTATTGTGGCATATTGTGCATTGTCAAAAACTATCTGCAGGTTTCTGGTCGTTTGTTTGTTAATCCAGAGGCCTTCATATATTTTTTTAGCCTGATTAAAGCCTGAAGGGTGCTGGGCGTCAGCATTCGAAGATGCTAGTAGTATGATAATTGCACAGGTGAGGTATTTATAATAATTTGACATCTTTGTTTGATTTTGAAATTTATCAGTAGTAGGCATCCCGGATCTCAATTGCTGCAGCAATACTATATTACTTAACTTAAAAATAGTACCTGTCATAAGCGTTTTTCTTTGCTAAGGTATGGCATTGTATCAAAACAGACTCTAACTTATTGAACTTGCCGAAAAGTAAGGTTGATCCTCGGTAACATTTCTTTAGCGGATTTAGGAATTTGATGTTCCCAAAAAGTATTAGTGGTGCCGGACATAAGCAACAATGTACCATGATGCAAAGGAACTTCTATCTGTGCAACAGACTTATCAATTTTATGCCTGAGACGAAAAGGCCTTGTCTGACCGAAAGTCATAGATGCAATATTAGGGTTTCTGCCAATCATATGTTCCTTATCCGAATGCCATGCCACGCTGTCGCTACCATTACGGTAGAGATTCAGCAACACAGCATTAAACAAAAGCCCCGTCTCTTCTTCGACTTGCTTTTTTAGTTGCATAAGTTCAGGCGTCCACGGCAATGCACTTTCTCCTGCTTCTTCCTGTTCGCCATACCAGGCAATCATTCTCGGAGCGGTCACTATTTTGTCATACATGGGCATTTGGTATTCTCGCCATGGCGTATTATGCAATAGCATATCATAATAATAATCGGCTTCAGTTTTAGATATAAAACCTTCATGCAGCATCAGGCATAAGTCAGGTAGGTCAAAATTCTTTTGCGCACCATTACCTGTGGTAAACAAATCTTTTTCGTCAAATAATAGCATTGTCATTTCATTAAAGGCATTTAGTCATAGATAAGTTTAAAGCCACGGTTACCTGAAATTACGTCCCTTATGAAACACTTTTTCCGGGTTTTTCTCATCAGATTGTGCTAGGGTAGACAAAGCTGATGCAGTGTCTTTAGTATCTGTCATATTTTGTAAAAGCGAAGACATATTATAACAGGAATTTGCAATAACGTGGATAACCTCACCTTCAATTTGCACTTTTCCCTGTACCATTAGCAAACGTGCCTGCACGATATCCCTGCGGTAGGTATCAAACACTTTTCCCCAAACCACCAGGTTGGCAAAACCGGTTTCATCTTCAATAGTAATAAAGATCACGCCTTTGGCTGTTCCGGGTCTTTGTCGTACGGTAATTAGTCCGGCTACAGCAACAGAATCTCCATTTGCCAGTTTGGAGAGGTTTGCCGTAGCTGTTACCCGGAAGCTATCCAGTTGCTTGCGCACAAAACTTACGGGATGGGCTTTTAATGACAAACCTATAGTACCATAATCTTCAACTACGTGTTCGGCATCGGTTAGCAGCGGTAATTCAAGCTGTATCTCGCTAGTACTTTCAGAAGGCTGACCCTTAAACATACCAATAGGGCTGTCTGATAATGAAGATACCTCCCAAAGTGCCTGCCTGCGGTCCAGTCCGATAGAGCGGAAAGCATCGGCATCTGCGAGTTTTTCCAAAGCAAGCATAGATAGTCCGGCGTCCAGCAATGCGTTAACAGACCTAAATGGCTTTTGCCGTGCCGCCATTAATAACTGCATATCATCGGTAGACAAACCTTTAATTTGCCTGAAACCAAGCCGCAAAGCAAAATATTTACCCGATCTTTCTTCGAGTTTATTATCCCAGTGCGAATAATTAATGTCTACCGGGCGTACTTCTACGCCGTGCTTTTGCGCGTCGATAACAATCTGAGCAGGCTGATAAAACCCCATAGGCAGGCTGTTGAGCAACGCCGTAGCAAACACATCCGGGTAATAACATTTAATGTACGATGATACATATACCAGCAAAGCAAAACTTGCCGCATGGCTTTCAGGGAAACCATAAGAACCAAAGCCTTCTAACTGGCGGAATACCCGGCGGGCAAAATCTTCCTCATATCCTTTGTTTATCATTCCCTTCACAAGTTTTACTTCCCAGTCGCTTACTTTTCCCTTTGCTTTAAAAGTAGCCATGCTTCGGCGTAGTCCATCAGCTTCGGCAGGGGTAAAGCCAGCAGCTACAATAGCAATTTCCATAGCCTGTTCCTGAAACAGCGGCACGCCCAAAGTACGGCCTAGAATTTCCTTCAGTTCTTCCGATGGGTAATTTACAGGGTCAATTCCATCACGACGGCGCAGGTAGGGGTGCACCATGTCGCCCTGAATAGGCCCCGGGCGTACAATAGCTACTTCAATTACCAAATCATAAAAGCACTTGGGCTTTAACCGAGGCAGCATAGACATTTGCGCACGGCTCTCTATCTGGAAAACACCCAGTGTATCGGCATGGCTTATCATTTCATACACCGCGGGATCCTCATATTTGTTGATTTCTGCGAGGGTATATTCCTTACCATAATGCTGTTTGCAAAGGTCAAAAGCCTTACGGATGCAGGTCAGCATCCCCAACGCCAATACATCTACCTTTAAAAAACCCAATTGTTCTATATCGTCCTTGTTCCATTCAATATTAGTACGGTCTTCCATCCGTGCATTTAGTACAGGGCATAAGTCAGACAGCCTATCCTGTGTAATGATAAAACCACCGGTGTGCTGACCGAGTTGCCGCGGGAATCCCACAAATTCACGTGTAAGTTCGAGGGTTTTCATCAAATGCGGATCGGCGAGGTTAAAGCCCTCAGAAGTAATCCGCCCGTTGTCAAGTTCATCACGAAATTCCTGTATAGAAGCTGCCAGCCTGTCAACAGCATCGGTTGATAACCCCATGGCTTTTGCCACATCGCGAATGGCACCCCTCCAGTGTACCTGCGTAACGGTTGCCACAATAGCAGCTCTGTCCCGTCCATATTTTTCATAGATATACTGAATGACTTCTTCACGGCGTTCATGTTCAAAATCTACGTCAATATCGGGCGGCTCATCACGGGCATCCGACATAAACCTGGCAAACAGCACCTTGAATTTAGAAGGGTCTACCGATGTAATGCCCAAACAATAACAAACCACAGAGTTTGCTGCCGATCCGCGTCCCTGGCATAAAATGTTACGTTGTCTCGCAAAACGTACAAAATCGTACACGGTTAAAAAATAAGAAGCGTAATTTTTACGTTCCATAAATTCGAGCTCGTAGCGTATGGCCTCTGCAATTTTTTCGGGAATATTATTGTTAAACCTTTCATTGGCTCCCTGCCATGCCAGCATTACAAGTTCCTGTTGCGGTGTTCGCCCACCAGAAGTAATTTCTTCGGGATAGATATATTTTAGACTATCTAGCGAGAACCGGCAGGCATCGGCTATTTCACTGGCAGCATCTAATGCCTGAGGGTATTGCCTGAACAATCGCTGCATTTCATCAGCGGGTTTCAGGTAGCGTTCGGCATTTTGGTAAAGGCGAAACCCCGCCGTGTGTATGGTGCATTTCTCGCGAATGCAGGTTAGTACATCCTGTAGCTGCCTGCGCTCCGGCACGTGGTAGTGCACATCATTTGTGGCAACAAGTTTTATATTCAAAGATTCAGATAATTGCCAAAGGCGGTGCATGCGTTTATTGTCATTGGCCTGATAGGATCTGCTCATTCCCAAGTAGAGCGCCATGCTCAAATTATCGCTATATTCTTTTAGTGAATCTTTATAACTATTGTCAAAATCAAAAGTTTCGTTAAGCGAGAGTGGGGGCAGAGCAATAAATAATATGCCTTTGGCATATTCGTAAACATCTTTCTTATACAGGAGGCATTGACCTTTTTCGGCGCGTAAATTTCCCGTAGAAAGCAAACCGGAAAGCCTGGCGTAGGCATCTTTATCGGTGGGATAGGCAAGTAGGGGTGGCCCATCCATAAGTTCAAGCCTGCACCCGATAATTAGCCGTATACCAACCTTTTTTGCCGCCGAATACGCCCGTACCACGCCTGCCAGTGTGTTATGATCGGTAATGGCAACTTCGGTATAACCTAACGCTGCGGCCTGTTCCACAAGTTCATGAGGATGCGAGCCACCACGCAGGAAACTGAAATTGCTTGTGATATGTAGTTCTGTATAGCTCATGCAAAAAATCCGTGTAGAAACCATTTTGGCTTATCTCCGTCATAAGGCCCCGAACGGAACACCCAATAACGGGCACCATTTTTATCTTCAACTGAATAGTAATCCCTATATAATCCGTCAGATAGCCACCATTCCTGCTCAATACGTTCGGGACCATCAGCTTTGACTATATCATATACTGCCCCCTTGTAGCGAAACACTATTGGAGGATTATCCGGCAGGGCAGCACTCACTTCTATAATTTCAGGAATCGGCAGCAGGTGCAGGGGGCGAGGCAAATCGGTACGCCAGCCACCGGCAGGTTTTTCCCATAAAGGAGATGCTTTTTTTATAGAACGTTCCGGCCAGTGATGTTCCGCCGGTAAATACCGGTTTACAGAATCCTGTCCAATTTTAGCGGTTACCCTGTCCAGCAGTTCGGCCACCTTCATGTCGTTTTGTGAAGTGGCATTCCATATGGCTGCTTGTTCGTGTGTAACCGGTTCTACCTTTGGGGCCTCAAGTATAAATAACTCAAACCCCAGCGCGGGCTCCAACGTGGCGATCTTATGCTCAAAAAGCCTGAATAAATGACTGGTATTTCGGGATGGATGCCCCGTGCCAATTTCTATTTGCTGCACTGCACCATCAACTCTATACGCGTTAAAAACACAATGGCGTAAACCGAGGCCTTCGGTTTCGAACCGCAGACATAGTATTTCAAGCAGCTGTTTAAGAGCAATCGTTATACCTGTAGCCGATGCAATAGGTTCCATACTCGATAGCCGCTCCTGATACGGTTCGACAGGTTTTACGGGTACGATGAGTTCAATTTCCTGACCTAAGGCCTGTGCAATTCTTTTAGGAAGATCGGAACCAAAGCGCCTGCGTAGCACTGATGGCGGCATATTCATAAAATTGCCAATATACTTCATACCTAGTTTTTTCAGTCTTGCCAGGATGGTAGCGTCCAGCCTAAGCGCGGCAGGCGGCAGGTCTTTCAATGCCTCGCGCTGCTGTCCCGGGTTTACCATTGCCTCACTTCCAAAGCGTGCTACTGCCCATGCCGTGCTTATGGTATCGGCAACGGCAGTTTGTACAGTATAGCCATAGCTGCCTAATTTCTTTTTAATATGGGCAAGGTAAGCAGCCTCGCCACCCCAAAGATGCGTGCAGCCGCTGCTGTCTAAAATCAACCCGTCGGGCAGGTCAACCGCCGCAAAGGGCGTATAAAATATGCTCCATTCAGCCAGTGCCTGTAATACCTTTTCAGCTCTTCGGGGTTCGGTTTCAACCATTTCCAATGCCGGAAAAATGGCTTTGCAATCGGCCAGTACCATGCCTGTGCGTATGCCTTTTTGAACCGCTTCAGGGCTAACCGCGTCAATAACCATACGTCCGTGCTGACGTGAAGCCAAAACAAAAGGTTTGTCTCGAAATTCGGGTCGCTTGCGCGCCACATACTCCGTGAGCAGGTAAGGAAACGATATGGAAACGTATCTTGGCATTATCCGGTATGGCGTTCGTTAAAAATTGATAATGTAAAATGTTTATCGGTCAGTGAGGTAAAGGTTTTATCCTGCCAGGTTACGTGCCACGAATGGGGCCTGCCATTACGCATCTTTACCAATTGCACATCCCATGTGCTATGACCCACTCCGGGTAAATTGTCATTAATAAGGCTTGGTAACGAGCTTATTTTCCATCGTGTAGTACAGGCTACTGCATTTTCTCTTTGAGGGCAATGACGATGGATAAAACCGGTTACACCGCTGTTTTCTACGGCTAACTGCAACCGTCGGGATTCTGTAAAACCAAGTTCTTTAATTTCGCCAACAACAGCTGTGAGTGCTTCGCATTTCAATGCTTCTTCAATAATCCAAAGCGCATCTTTTGTACGCACTGTATTTATAAAAACCACACGGTCGGGTTCCAGCCCAAAGTGTTTTAAACCAAAGGGGAAAACTTTTTTCCCGTTGCCAACCCAAAGGCAAAGGCCTCCGTCTTTTATTAATTTACTAATTATTGCTGTAATGAAACCGCTTGTTGATGCGGCATTAGCCGATTCATAGCTGATAAATTCGTGTATAGCCCCCGTTGGAAAAACATTGCCGGGAAAGGCAGTCGCAAACGGATAAAGACCGGTAGTAAAAGGCTCGGTGCTTAGTTTTCCTAAGCCCTGCATCGCATTGATCTTTGCCTGAAGCTGCCTTGCTATTTCTAATTTTTCAGCTGCGTATTTCACTTTCATTTCTTTTAGCTATACAAATTTCATTCTGCATAGTACAAAATTAGGACAGATATTACCAAAATGTTTTATATTTGTTGGGATAAATAATCCCAAAATACTTATGTCTCTATTCTCTGACAATATCAGGCACCTACGGGTCAAAAAGGATGTTTCCCAGGAAACGGTTGCAGAAGGGCTATCTATTACACGCGACAGCCTTGCAAAATATGAACAGGGAAAATCGCAGCCGCCCTATGAAATCCTTATCAAAATATCCCATTATTATCATGTGAGTATTGACCTTTTGCTTTCCGTTGATATCCGTAAGGTAGATATTACCAATCTTATCAAGCTGGATGATAACCGTATATTGTTGCCAATAACGGTAGACAGTAAAGGGGAGAATATCATAGAGATTGTTCCGCATAAAGCGAAAGCCGGTTATCTGAATGGTTATAGTGATCCTGAATTTATTGAGGGATTGCAGCATGTTTCGCTACCCTTTTTAGGGAATGGAAAATTCAGGGCATTTCCGGTAGAAGGCGATTCTATGCCGCCGCATAAAGAAGGCTCTTTTATTATTGGGCGTTATGTGGAGCAGCTGGGTCATGTTACCGATGGCAGGACATATATATTGCTTACCCGGGACCAGGGAATTGTATATAAAAGGCTGAATAAGAATGGCAGGAACAGCCTCATGCTGCAATCTGACAATACATTTTATCCGCCCTATACAGTAAAAGCGTCTGATGTGTTAGAGATATGGGAATACGCTTGTAGTATCGCTACCAAAGAATTTGAACCTGATGACAGTCCCGAGACGATAAGAGATGTATTGCAGGGTATGCGAAAAGAAATGGCTGCGTTGCGAATAATTAATAAACAATAATATAAAGTACTATACAATGGATACAATTGTACGCTTAAGGGTGAAGAAAGAACTTGATAACAGGCAGCACAAAAGCATACTTGGTTTAAAGGGTAGTATCATATCCAAAGGATATACTGATATCATTCATATCAGTGATGAAGGAGAAGAATTCCACATTAATTATTTTTCGGTCCCGCAGCAGGAAAGGGAAACTATACTGGAATATGTTGCTCTTTACCTTAAAGAAAATAAGCTTGAAAAGAGTGCAACGCTTCTGTAACGACTAAAGAAATAGATACAATTGAGGAAAAAATGAAGTCAAAAAAAGAATAGGTAAGGGGCAGCCTAAGGTTACAATACCCGGATTTTTTTTATTTTGACAAACAGATGTTACAGAGCCAGTTTATTTAATAATATGCTGTAAAAAATCTTCAACAGTTTCATAATCCTGTATGAGTAGTTTTTTCTTAAGGCGCATTTTGCAAACCCTTACGCTTTGTGGTGAAATACCAAGTATGTTAGCCATTTCTTTACTTTTAAGATTTAAGCGCATAAGTACCAATATACGGATCTCTGCTTCTGTAATTATAATGTGGCTTTCATTAATTCTGGCAAAAAAATGCTGATATATAGAACCAAACCTTATTTTAAATGTTCGCCAGTCTTCATCGGTAAGTATCTTTTGACCTAACAAATCAGCAACCTCTTCGTCTTCTGTATCCTTAATCAGTTTAATAGTAGTGTCAGTTTGTAAATTGCCTATAATGTTGTTCTTTTTAGAAAGGTCTATAATATAGGTTTTTAGTTCCTGTTCCTTTACTTCTATTATCTTTAGCGAATTCTCAAGTTCTGCTTCAAGCTGTGTTTTTTTAAAGCGCATTTTAGAAAAATATCTGTAAAGCAAAAAGGCAGCAATAAGTAGTGCTATCAGGATACCAATAACAATAAACCATAGCCTGTTATTCGCGATCTGATGTTCATTCTGTAAATTTTGTATTTGCAGGTTTTTTACCTCGACACCCATTTTTGCCTGGTAGCGCGAAAGCATTTCACTTTGGCTTGCATCCATCAGTTCCTTCTCATGGTCATAATGCTTTTTAAAATAATACAATGCCGAATCCGGTTGGGTAAAACGTTCATGTATCCTGGACAACTCGCTGTATGCTTCGCTAATGCGTACTTTGCTATTTAGCTTTAGGCTAAGAGCAAGGCTTTTATGAGCATTATAATAAGCCTTGTCCGGATTTGCCTTTGTAGTGTATATTGTACTGAGATTTTGATAGGCCGTTGCCATACCTTCTGTATAATTTATCTTCTGGCACTCTTTTAAAGATAGGCCGTAGTAAGTAAGAGCCTGTTCTGTTTGATTGCCAAAACGGTAAATTTGCCCCTGGTTGTTATAAGCTATGGCAAGATCCCTTGGCTCTTCAAGTTCTTTAAAAATTGCGATGGCTTTATTATTATACTTAAATGCTTCGGTAAAGTTACGTTGCTCTTTAAGAATGAGCGAACGGTTCGTAAAGGTTAGGCCAAGCAAGCGTTGCATATTAAGCTTTTCCGCCAGTTTTTCCGCTTCGCTATAGCATTCCATTGCCGAGGTATTGTTCTCAAGCCTCCAGTGTACGAGCCCAAGATTGTTAAGCAGGGTGGCCATTTGCTGCTTATTTCCGGTACTTTTTACTTTGTTATAAGCCTGTGTAAAGTATTTTAATGCTTCCTGGTAATTGCCCATTCGCCATTCTTCGTTACCAAGGTTGGTAAGCAAGTCTGATTTGTTTACTACAGTTTTATTTACTACATCTTTATTATTTGAATTATCCTCACGGCATGCACTTAAAAGTAGCAGCAGCGATAGCATAAAAAAAAACTTGTTTATGTTACGGGCCTCTTTCATAAGTAGGATTGAGCGTTCAAATTTATGCATTTTAGAATTAACGCTCTATATATAACTATAAATCCCTAAGCAGTAATGCAAAGGGATTTAAGTTTTTATTCATTTATGGAGTGCTATCGTATTACGATCATTTTACGTGCCTGCTTAAATTTACCGGCAGTTATCTGGTAAAAGTAAATGCCCGATGCAAGTCCGTTCGCATCAAAAACAAATGTATTATTACCCACACTAAAAGTTTCGTTCGCTATTTCCTTTATTAGTTTACCATCATTACTATAAAGTTTAATACTTACTCTTTGTGTACTAAGAAGGTAAAAAGGAATAGTTGTACTGTTAACAACAGGGTTAGGGTAATTTTGCCCTAGTTTATTTTGTTGACTTGTTATTTCTTTATCGTCCAAGCCCAATGAGCCATCGTGTTCTGTTTCAAAAAAATGCAGGCCCTGAAAGAAAGACTGGTTACCTATGTTTCCTGCTAAGAGCAGCCTGCCATCGGGATGTGGCACAAGGCCTTTACCATAAAATTCTGCATATTCATTGCCTACAAAAATTTTTTCTTCACCATTGCCGGAAGCATCTACAGTTATTAGTGTTGTTATAGGGAAAGGGGAAATGTTGATTTTATGTGGGAACGGGTCTATTTGTATCTGATTCATGATATAGCAATTATCAGATCCGTCAATATGGAAGCCATTGTAGTATCGCATGCTTTCCGATTCAAACACCCATACTTCATTACCATCAGTATCGTATTTAATTAGCTCGTTATTTATATTTCCATCTATATCGAGACTGTAGCCAATAACCGCAATAGCACCATCAGAAAATTGCCTAAGGGTATAAGAGCGTTCGTTCGTATCGTTATCGCCAAAAACGCGGCTCCACTCTAATGCTCCATCTGCACTAATTTTTGCGGTAACAATGTCTTGCGCATAGGTCTCATTATTTTGTGCATAACCATTGGTGTAAATTGCACCGTTGTTACTGATTAGTATATCAGTACCCGATGACGAATTGCCCTCAACAGCCACAGGTGTTTGCCAGCCTTCACTGCCATCGTTATTAAATTTTACAACGGTAAGGTTTACATTTTGAGACATAAAATTGCCTGATCCGCAACTGCCCGTTAATATAAGGTCGCCTGCCTGGTTTACCTTACCTGCCGAAATTGTGTAAATGTTGTTTGTAGCAGTACTGCTTGCTATAAAAGTCCTCCAAAGTTCTTCGCCGGAGGCACTTAGTTTTATCCCAAGGAAAGAACGGTTTTGATCGTTTTCATTTTCATAGGCCAGGCCACCAAGGTATACCGAACCATCGGCACCTATTTCCATAACCTGTACCTGAGCGCCATTAAGGCTTATTTCGGTTTCCCATAATTCCTGGCCATTTGGGGCCATTTTTTTTATTTTAAAAGCTTCGCCAAACTGAGGCAGCAGACATACAAAAGCATTACCATTTCTATCCGCTCTTCCTAGTATGCCTTCGGCAGGATTGCCATTTTCGGTATTATAAACTTTCTCCCAAGCTACTGCGCCCTGTGCATTATATTTTACCAGAAAATAGTTAGAATTTAGCATACCATCGGCAAAAGTAGAGTATTGCCCTGTAGAGAACGTGTTGCCATTACCATCGGCAAAAGGATATAGCATAGAAGCATTAGGCGCAGCGGTATTGGCATATACAGTATTCCAAAGTGGGGTTGGGGCTGTAGTGCCGAACGCTGATTTTACAGTTTCATACACAGCGCCGTTTTCACTATAAAAGGAATTTAAAGCAAAGTATACATTGCCTTCTGTATCTAGTCCTATTCCTGCCAGATCACCCATACTAGCTGTACCTGTTGACGTATCAATTACAAATGCGGCTTCTCCAATCAGGTTTCCCTGCACAGAATATTTTTTAGCGCGTGTAGCAACGTTTAGTTCCCATTCTTCTGCTCCGGGTGTCATACCTTTTGCTGCCACTACAGGGTGTCCCTGAGTATCAAACATTAGCTGTACGTTTGCAGCATCAATAAGGTCGGTAGTTTCTTTAGCCCAGTTTTGCGTGCCATCCGGCTCATAAGATAAAAGTACATTACCGTTATTTGCGAAGTTGCCATTATGGATGCCCGCAACATATAGCTTGTTATCTCTAAATGCAGTTTGCCATCCCTGTGTATTTTCACCTTCGGTCTTGTAAGTCGCTATCCATTGCTGCTCTCCGGCAGCGTTATATTTAATTGTACCTATACGGCCTAAAAAGGTATCAAAAACACCGGTTACATAAACATTATTATCACTATCTGTTGTAACAGATCTGGGTACCGAATTAGTTACTTCCGAAGGATTTTCAGGATCGGTACTCGCATAATTATAGTCTCTTACCCAAAGCTCTGTACCATCGACACTATATTTAACAGTATGGTAGTTTAACCATCCGTCGTTGTTTGGGCTATAACCTGTAACTATTACATTTCCTGTATTATCTATTGCAATGGCTGTAGCCTCATTCCAGGTTTCCCCGCCGGGTCCGTTATTGCGTGCCTGCCAGGCAAGCGTTCCATTCGTGTTATATTTAAGGGTAATATAATCTAAAGATGGTCCTGACCAGCTTATCCCCGTAATATAAATTGAACCATCCGGTCCTGATTTAATTGCAGTGGGAATATCTACGCCTTCATAGGGGCTGTTAAATATGGTTGTCCATAGTTGCACTCCTTCCGGAGAATATTTAACGGTAAGGATGTCCATATCGCTACCGTTCCATTTCAGTCCGGTTACTACAAGGTTACCATCGTTATCAAGCAATAGCCTCATACCGTATTCTACAGCATACTTTGCTGCCGGAATTCTTACCTGCCAGAGTATAGCTCCCTGTGGACTTACTTTCATAGTAAAGAAATCGCCTGCAGGCTGACTTTCGTTACTACTTCCGCCCGTAATGTAGGTGTTTCCCTGGGCATCAGTAACCATTGCATAAGGAATATTATTGCCGGCAGTACTCTCGCCACCGTAAAACTCATAGTTGTTGGCAAGAGTCGTAACAACAGTTGGACGAATTCCCAGTTGTAAAAGCATTTTTTCCTGAGGGGTCTGAAATGATTCAGTAGTATGTTTTGCGCCAAACTTTTGCCATCGCATAAGTTGTGCTATCATTCCGCTACCCTGAGATTCCTTATAGCCATTTTGCTCACGCAGGCTATTAGCTTCCTGCGCAGCACTTATAAAAGATTGCAGGGAAAATATGAAGGCAATTGTAATACGTATAATTTTCATAACATATAAATTTATTTCTCGCACGTAAATTTAACGATATGTACAGGTATTAGTATTTAAATGGTGTTGACATAGCTGTTGACAACGGGTAGTTTCAGCTAGTTAGCTAAGTCTACTGAATGTACTGCCAAGTGGGGAAGATCGCATTTCTAATTGAAACGATAAATACGGATACCACATAACTAAAACCCGGGCAGTGTAACCTGCCCGGATTTGTTAGGATGTAACAAAATAATAGTTACCTAATATATTTTCACACCAATCATCAATAGGTGCTAATCAGGATTAGCGAATGTCCTATACAATTCGGCATTAGAGATGTAATATTGATTTTCAATGTTGATTTGCGAAAGCCTTGCATTTACCAGATTGTTCTCACGGGAATTGATTAAAAATATTGAACTCTCACCAAACGAAAATAATTTCTCTTCGGAGTTTAGCATAGTAGTATAATCCTTTACAAGATTATCAATTACATCTTTTTGCCTTTTAAGAGATTGTATTTCTGTTTGATGAGCCGCTATTTTATTCTTTAGTTCCAATCGTTCCTGATCCAGTTCGTATTGTGTGTCCTGAATCTTAAACTTTGCCAGTCTAAGGTTACCACGTTCTTTCCTAAGAAATACCGGTATACTAAAATTGACATTAAACTTATAATCCTCGGCGTTAAAGCTGCCTATGTAGGCCGGCTCAGACAGGTAATTATAACCCACATTAATTTTAGGGAGCAGCATATTTGCCTTAAGTTTTCTGTTTACCTCCAGTATAGACAATTTGGTTTGTAACGACTGTATTTTAGGATGGCTTTCAAGTTCCCCTGCAGTAAGAGCCATATCATTAATACTAAGTGTTTCCTGTAACGTCTCTAAAAGGTTGTCTTCCGGCCTTACATTGTTATCAAGTTCAACAGGAACATTTTCAATCCATAAAAAGTTAGATAACTTTAGTTTTGCTTTTGCCAGTTTAAGGTTGGCACTTTCAAGGTTCAGTTGCCTGCTACGAACTGTAATACCTGCTTCAACACTGTCTATAGCAGGAGAATCTCCCAACTCTATCAGTTGTTTTACACCCTCAAAACGTGTGCTGGCAAAGCCCAGATAACTCTTATACAATTCTGCCTCACTATAGCTTCTTTTCCAGTCAAAATAGGTTTCACTAGCTTTATATAACACCTCTATCGCCCTTAATTTACGTTGGGCGTCGCTAAGTTCTACCTGTAATTTGCCTTCTCTTACATCTGCCATTCTTTGGTTTATAAATAACCCTTGCCCCAACGGTACGCTTATACCTAAAGCGGTAAGCCCGGCTTCCGGAGTACGATTTTGAGGATTAAAGTACTGTCCCGAAGTATCATCAAAACCAGCCTTAATTTCAATGCCATACCATGTAGGTATTTTAAAACTGCTATTTAGAAGTGAATAATATTCAGTCCCTTTAAATTCTTTTTTATTATAATCCACTTCAATTTTAGGGTCAAAACCACCACGGGCAGCCATAAGCGATGCCTGGGCATAACTAATTTCTAAGTTAGCCTGCTTAACAGCGGGGTGATATTTTTTTACATATCCTAAAAATTCACTGTAGCTTAACTGGTCTTTATTAAAATCCTGTCCCTGTAAATTTTGTATGCACAATACAAGAAACAAAATATATATATTGATAGAACGTATCATATTATTTCTTTTCCTTGCTATTAATATCATTACCATCAGGTTTGTAGAAATTTGGTGGAAAACCATTTAGGTTACGCCATATTTCATACCATATTGGAACCGTATCCAAAAGGGCAATACTTTCGGCTCCTGCACCTATGCTTAATTCTTTTGGCCATTTTTCTTCATCAGCATCAGGAGATACAAGTACTCTGTACTTACCATTTGGACTAATGAAATTTTCAATAGCCACTACCTTACCGCCAAATGTTCCATAAGATAGCCCGGGCCATCCCGAGAATACCACACGCGGCCAGCCATCAAACCATACCCTTACCTTGGCTCCACGATGAACCAGTGGTAAATCTATCGGATTTACATAGGTTTCTACAGCGATGTCATAACCTGCAGGCATAATACTTACAATGGCAGTACCTTCTTTAATAGTTTCACCAATACCTGCCAGCAATGCGCGGTTTACATATCCGCTTTGCGGTGCGGTGATATAATACAGTCCGTTTCTAATACTATAGTTTACAAACTGGTTTTGCAATTTATTAACTTGTGCCTCAGTATCATATTGAGTACTTAGGGCTGTAAACTTATCACTTTGCGATTTTGATATTTTCTCAGCGTACTCAGCAGTGATACGGTTTATTTCGACCTTGGCATTTATAAGTTCGTTTTTGCTGCTTAATAGTTTATTGTCCTGTGTAATTATATAGGCTTCAGCTTCCTGTAGCTTTAACCTTTTTTGCTCTACATCGGTAAGTGGTTTTAAACCTTCCTTATTAAGAGCAGTAGAACGGTCAAATTGTGTTTTTGCAATCCTTAGCTGGGTCTTTACAGCCTCAAGATCCATACTATCACTCTTAATTTTAAGGTGCGCCTGTTTGATCTTATTTTCAGCCTGTTGTAATTTCAGCTGTCTTTCTTTTGCCAGTGACTCAGTTTGCAATTCCAGAGAGTTTACTTTATTCCCGTACGAATCAAAAGCCATTTTCTTAGCATCTACCTGCTGTTTTGTGTTAGCTATAAGATTGGGGTCAAAATAGTCTTCTTTTGTTTCAGATATAAAAAGTATTGTGTCGCCTTTATTTACATAGTCGCCTTCCTGAACGAACCATTTTTCAATACGTCCTGCTATAGCATTATGAACAGTTTGCGGCCTGTGATCCGGTTTAAGAGTGGTAACAGCACCACGGCCATCTATATTTTGAGTCCATGGAAGGAACAGGCATGCTAGTAGGAATATAAGAAAGCCGATAATAATTCTGTTCAAGAATTTATATTGTGGCCTTTTAGCAACACTGGTAAGCGATTTATATTTGCCGGGAGTGATAAGTACATGATTATCGTTAGATATATTTAGCATAATGTTACAGCTTTACGTCGTTAATAATTTTACCATCGCCTATAGCTATCATACGGTCACATTTATCTTTGTACATATTGTTTTTAGATGCTACTAAAACCGTCCAGTTGTTTTCTTCAGATAATAAAAAGTCTGTTATTTTTTGTGATGTAACATCATCCATCATACTGGTAGGCTCCTCAAGGAATAATATATTTGGTTTATGAACTATGCTGCGTGCCAGTAGTATTTTTTGTACATCTGAAGCAGAAAGTTCACTACCACCGGGATGGATATGAGTTTCGAGTCCATTAGGAAATGTTTTTATATGTTGTAACAAATCAACCTTCTCTAATGCCCATTTAAGATCTTCGTTATCAATTGCATCATTCCCAAAGAGTATGTTATTACGTATGGTTCCATCAAAAAGTGTTTCGCTTTGTAAAAGTGTTCCAGATTGCGCCCTGTAAGTACCTTCATCAAGCCTGTTCATATAACCGTCGGTTACGTAAATGGCACCGTTTTCGGGTTCAAGGATACCGGAAAGTAATCGAAGCAATGTGCTTTTGCCGGATCCGTTGGCGCCTGTAACCAATATTTTTTCTCCCTGGGAAATTTTTAGATCAATGTTTTTGAGTGATCTTTTTTCACTTCCGGGATACTTATATCCTAAACTTTCAGTCTCTATATTGATTCCATCCTGCGTTTTTTCAGTTGTTGTTGGAATAGCGCAAGTCTCCATATCAGTAACCTGTCCTATTTTTTCAACAGAAGTAAGAACGTCATAAAATGATTCAAGTCCGAAGATTACTTTTTCTACCGAATTGATAAGTAATACAATAACGATTTCTGCAGCAACAAACTGACCAATGTTCATTTGATGGTTTATTACAAGAAAACCACCAATAGATAAAAGTGCTGCGGTAACAACTACTTTGAAAATTACAAGCTGTATATACTGCTTTCTCATAACTCCAAAGTGTTTTTCGCGAAACTCTACATATTCGCTAACATATTTATCGTTTCTGTCAAGGGCATATTCAAACTCCTTTTTTTTACGAAAGCTGTCGCGATTACGTGCTATTTCCTGCAACCAGGCTGCCACTTTATATTTGAATTTAGATTCTTTTAAGCTGGTTTCTAAACCATCTTTATAGGAAAATTTAAAGATGATATACAGGATGGCGATAAACAGTAATCCTATAACCATAAAAAAGGAATGGTATAAGGCAAGTAAAATGATACCGAAACTAATTTGAAGAAAAGCTGTCGAAAAATCCAGTAGAAGCTTAGCAGTTCCTTTTTGAACCATTAGTGTGTCAAAAAACCTGTTTGCTTTTTCAGGTGCATAATTTGAATGCATTTCCTTAAATTTTATTAAAGGCATTCGATAAGCAAATTCAAAAGACGAACGCACAAAAATGCGCTGTTGAAGATTTTCTACGATACGCAACTGCATGATGCTTAATATACCTGAAAAACCCACCGCAAGTGTTACAAGAATTACAAGTATAATCCAGGATATGCTTAGCTGGCCACTTTGAATAAAGTTAATAATAGCCTGGACTCCCAGGGGCAGTGATAAATTCACTAAGCCGGCAAACGCAGCGTAAAATAATATCTGATACACATCGCGCTTATCTAGCTTAAGTAAATTATAAAAACGTTTAAAAGGCGTCATAATTTATATAAGTACAAAAATTAATAGAATAGGGGTTGGGGTAATGCTCCCACATACGATACTAAGATAATTACAATCCTATTTAGTACCACATAGCTTTTTGGAATACCTATAATTTAATTTCCGGAGGCGGTAAATGTATCTTGCTGTTAAAGCCCGCTATTAAAACTGAATTAATAATAAAGGCCTTATCTTTTGAAGTTATATTAATGTGATTGTCTGTAACAGAGAAATGCCCGGGAACTATATAGTCAATCAGGAGTAATCCTTTATCTGCTTTTTCCGATTTGGTTTTAGCATCATATTCTTCTAGTTCTTCGGGGCAGCCATCACATTTAAATATTTTTTTAAATATATCACTAACAATGCCGGCAGTAGTGTTCTGTTGAATGTTTTGCGTAAGCAGTTCATTAAAAGTACCTGACGCATTGACACTACTAATTAAAAAATAGCCAATAAGAAGCACCTCCAGGCACCTACTTAAATAGCTATTTTTTATATTTTGGATCACAATACATGAAATTCAAATTTTATGCCAAAAAAACGATTTTTATATTAAATAAATGGTTTTTAATACTAATATTGTCTAATATTAGAGGTTTTAATGATTAAAATTAAATTTTCTAATCTTGAGTACGATGGATGTACATCTATTTACTATTTAATTAATATATCAGCATTCGCCTTTATCGTTCAAATTCAAGGGTATATGTAAAGCTATCTGCCCTGTAGTATCCTATATTCCATTCGAGAGGCCTTCCACCCGGATCGTAAACAAAACGCTTCCGTCTTAATAAAGGTTCTCCAACTTTAACCTGAAGTTTTTCTGCCAGTTCCTGAGTGGCACTGACAGCGCTGATTTCTTCCTTAGATACTTTTGCGACAGAATTATAATCATTTTCCAGGATTTCATATAAGGGACGTGAAAAATCTTCCTGACCCGTAAGTCCTATTCGCGGATTAAAATATGAGATGAACAGTACAAATGGCTGCTCTTCACTACCTCTTATTCGTTCCAGCCTAAGCAATTTTGTATTATCTTTTATATCAAAATACTGCAATAATTCTTCATCGGGAAGCGCCCAGCTTATATTCTGGTCAAAAAGTTTTATTTTTATTCCAAGGGTTTTCATTTCCTGCGAAAAGCTTGGCCAGTTTGATGCTCTCGAAGTAATACCCAGTTTCTTTACAAATGTACCAACCCTTTTTTTACGGATTAGCAAACCTTCATATACCAGTTTATTTATCGATTGGCGTAACGTATTTCTGGAAATACCCAATTGTTTAGAAAGATCCATCTCATTGGGAAGTTTCTCGCCACTTTGGTATTTCTCGCTTTTTATTGCTTCCCTGATTTGTTCCTCAATCTGGAAGTGTAAGGGTATATGGCTTTTGTGGTCTAATTTAATTTTCATTATAAGAATTCATTATAAAACACTACACATAATTGTATATGTTTTAATTGAGGTTTTACTTCCCTGTGAAGCACCTGATATCTGTAACAATATACAAAGCTAGTTTTTTTACCGATAAATGTTCAAACATATTTTGTGATGTTAATTCAATTACTTTTCTTTGTAATGGTTAATATGTATATACATATGTACATTTAAAATTTTATTCTAATACCATGGCATTATATTTTTTAGGTATCGATATTGGTGGATCGCATATATCAGGTGCAGTTGTGCAATCTTCAGACATGTCTTTAGTGAATGCGTCATATACCAGTATTCCTGTCACTTCGTCATTGGCAGCAGGTGATTTTGTCGATAATCTCGATGTACTGATTACAACAATCATTCAAAATTCGAAATTAACGGTTGGGGAGCTTAGTGCTATCGGCATTGCGATACCCGGGCCTTTTGATTACCAGCGTGGCATTTCTAAGATTTATGGTGTTCAGAAATATGATGCACTTTTTGGTCTTAATATTATGGCTGCTGTAAATAAAATGGTTGACTGTCCGGTATATTTTATCAATGATGCAGAAAGTTTTGCAATAGGCGAATATTATGCAGGCGCGGCAAAGGATAGTATTAAAAGCGTAATTTTTACTTTAGGTACGGGTTTTGGCAGTACATTTTTAGACGCCGGAATAGTACAAAAAGATAAAGCTAATGGCGTTCCTGAAAATGGATACTTATACAATGTTGCATTTAGAAACGGAATAGCCGACGATTATTTTTCTACACGATGGTTTGTTCAGCAATGGGAAAAACTTGAACGTGAGAATGTGACAAGTGTTAAAGAAATAGCTTCTCTTGCAGAAAAGCACGATCCGGATGCATTAAGCTTATTTGCGATTTTCGCGGACAATTTTATCGATTTTATTTCGCCCTGGATACAATCCTATAAGCCACAGCGTCTTGTATTTGGCGGAGGTATTGCAGAAGCAGCTCATTTATTTAAAGATAGAATTACATCATCTTTTTCTAAATTCCCGAATTTAGAAGTTAGTATTTGCCAATTATGGGATAAGGCAGCTATAATAGGTGCAGCCCATTATGCACAGGAGAAGTCAAAAAATGCAACACAACAGCATATTATATTTCGAAAAACAGAGCAATTCCTTGCTCCTGTAAAGAGAGATAGTGATGAAAAAAATAAGTATGAGGCATATCCATCATTCCCAATTGGCCATGGTAAAATACAGTTGGGAGCAGCGGCTCTTGCACAATGGATATCGTTACATAAAAGAGTAGTCATAGATGGGTACGTTGGTGTGTTTTGGGATACTGTAGTAGAAAGCCTGGATACCGAATTATTAAAATTAGGTATTAAAGCGCGTTGGTTTCACACCGAAGCGGCAATGAAGACAGAGGAAGAACTAGATACTATGCTAGAACCAGATCTTGGTGGTGACGATCCGCTTTTTGGTAAGATTACCGATAAACATTTATCAGACTGGTTTGATCGGGAGAAACTATATCATATACAGCCGGACCCATCCGCAGATGTAAATATTTTAATTGGCCCGGGAGCGGCTTTAGGAAACTGGAATGCACCACTGGTCTATTTCGATTTGCCGAAGAACGAACTGCAGTTCAGGGCGCGAGCGGGTAAGGCAAACAACTTAGGTGTAACAACCATAAATGACAATCGCCGAACCTATAAGAGATTCTTCTTTATTGATTGGGTCGTGCTTAACAGGCATAAAAAAGAAATACTGCCTGATATTGCAATTATGGTTGATGAGCAGCGTCCTGATAATTACCTTTTCATGACGGGTAATGATCTTAGGGATGGATTATCGTCAATGGCTAAAAATGTTTTTAGGGCAAGGCCTTGGTTTGAACCGGGAGCTTGGGGAGGCAGCTGGATGATGCATCATCTGGAAGGTATTAATAAAGACGTTGGCAATCTTGCATGGTCTTTTGAACTTATGGTATTAGAGAACGGTCTTCTACTGGAAAGCGATGGATATCAGCTCGAAGTATCTTATGATACGCTTATGTTTAATAGTTATCAGGATGTTTTAGGTGATTGCGCAGAAATTTTTAAGTATGATTTCCCTATACGTTTTGACTTTTTAGATACTTTCGACGGTGGCAATCTTTCTATTCAATGCCATCCGAGCCCAAGATATATCAAGGAACATTTTGGTATGCCTTTTACACAGGATGAAACTTATTATATACTGGATTGTAAAGAAGACCCGGTTGTATATTTAGGATTTCAGGAAGGTGTCGAGCCGAAAGAATTTTATGATGCCCTTGTTTACAGTCAGGAGCATGTAGAAAAACTTAATGTAGAAAAGTACATACAAAAGTTTACGGCGAAAAAGCATGATCTCTTTCTAATACCTAATGGCACAATACATGCATCGGGTAGTAATAATATGGTGCTCGAAATTAGCGCCGCTCCATATATATTCACGTTTAAAATGTACGACTGGCTTCGCCTTGATCTTGATGGAAAGCCGCGACCAATTAATATTGAGCGCGGAATGGAAAATCTGAATTTTTCAAGAAGTGGCGATAAAGTAGTACCTGAACTTATATCAGTTCCTTCTTTGCTGACTGAAAACAGTGATTACAGTTTAGAACATTTGCCAACGCATGCAGAACATTTTTACGACATACACAGGTACAGCATAAATACAAACGTACAAGTAAAAACCGACAATAAATGTCATGTATGGATGGTTGTAGAAGGGCAATCGGTAAGGGTTGAAACCGAAGGAGGTATAAGTCAGGTATATAATTACGCTGAAACCTTTGTTATACCGGCAGCAGCAGGAAGCTACACTATTTACAATGATAGATTTGATACGACTGTCAAATTGGTTATGTCTTTTGTAAAGTCAGACGTTACTATATAAATGCCGGCATATTGCTTTAGTAAAGAACTGTTCATTATGACTTAAACTATTTATATTTAGATATGAAAAATATTATTATGCGACTATTTATCCTGAGTGCTATTTGTTTGGTGCCTGGTAAAGCCCTGAGTCAGAAATCCAATAAGAAATTATCCGATTATGTGGATCCTAATATAGGCACTGCCCACAGCCGCTGGTTTTTTTACACTCCGGGTGCTGTGCCATTTGGGCTTGCAAAACTTGGGCCATCAACAAACGCTCATTTGGGTAATGCCCAGGGTTGGGAAGCAACAGGGTATGATGACAGGGATACATCTATAGAAGGATTTGCCTGTCTGCACGAATTTCAGGTAGGGGGTATAGTGCTTGCACCATCTGTAGGAAAGCTACAGACAATACCCGGCAGCCTCGACAATCCAGATGAGGGCTATCGTTCAAGGTTTGATCGCAAGGATGAATTTGCTACAGCGGGTTATTACTCGGTGAAATTAAAAGACTATAATGTAAAGGCAGAACTGACTGCCACTAAGAGAGTAGGGTTTCAGCGATATACGTTTCCTAAATCATCACAATCAAACATCATTTTTGATATTGGTAACAGGCAGGGTGAAAGTGGTGCTGTAAAAGAAGCTAAAGTTATGATATCTGCAGATGGCAGGATAGAAGGATATGTTATTACAATTCCTGAATATGTGAAAAAATATCAGGCAGGTGCCGATGTAGCGATGTATTTCTCAGCTGTTTTAGATAAAAAGCCAGCAGCATTTGGTACATTCAATAAAAAAGGAACCCAGGCAAATAGTAAAGAAATGACTGGGGAAGGGGCAGGTGTATACCTGACTTTTGATACTAAAGAAAATGAAACAATTACGGTAAAAGTAGGGCTATCCTATACTTCTGTTGCCAACGCCCGCCTTAATCTTGATACTGAGGCAAAGGGCCTGAATTTTGACAAGGCCAGAAAGCAGAGCCTCACAACCTGGAATGATTACTTAGGCAGGATAACAGTAGAGGGTAAAAATGAAAACGATAAGACAAAGTTTTATACCGGACTTTATCACGCTTTATTAGGGCGTGGACTTGGAAGTGATGTAAACGGTGCCTATCCTATGAATAATGGTAAAGTTGGTCAGATACCTTTGGATGCTAAAGGCCAGCCAAAATACAATTACTATAACACCGACGCTATTTGGGGTGGTTTCTGGAACCTTACCCAATTGTGGGCATTAGCATATCCTGAATATTATGCTGACTGGATACAGGGACAGTTGCTTGTTTATAAAGATGCAGGATGGCTTGGCGATGGTATTGCTAATAGCAAATATGTATCAGGTGTGGGTACAAACTTTACGGGTCTTGTTATAGCATCGGCTTATAATAGCGGGATTACAAATTTTGATGTAGAAAAAGGATATGAAGCTGCTTTAAAAAACGAACTCGAATGGAGGGGAAGAATAGAAGGTGCCGGAAAAATGGACGTTAAGCAATTTGTTGATCGCGGTTATGTACCACAACTGGATAATATTGGTTACGACACTAATGGAGAAGGTTCGGGATTCTCGGCTTCCCATACATTAGAGTATTCGTATAGTGCCTATGCTGTAGCGCAATTTGCTAAAGCATTAGGTAAAACTCAGGACTATGAAAAACTCATGAAACTAGCCGATGGATGGAAATTGATTTTTGATAAAGAAACAATGTTCATAAGGCCTAAATATGCTAACGGTAAATTTGTAGATAATTTTGATGCGTCGCAGCCCTGGAGGGGTTTCCAGGAAGGTAATGCATGGCAGTATACATTCTATGTTCCTCATAATGTGGACGAGCTGGTTGCTACTTTGGGAAAAGACACTTTCAATGATAGGCTGGACAACATCTTTGTAAAATCTCAGAAAAATGTTTTCGGTGGGGGAACCACAATTGACGCTTTTGCCGGATTGTCCGGGTTTTATAATCATGGCAATCAGCCTAACCTGCATATTTCATGGTTGTTTAACTTTTCAGGCAAACCTTATCTTACACAAAAATGGGTGCATGCAATCTGTGACGAATTTTATGGTACAGAAGGAATTCACGGATATGGCTATGGTCAGGATGAAGACCAGGGACAGCTGGGTGCTTGGTATGTTATGTCTTCAATTGGATTATTTGATGTTAAAGGACTGACAGATATAAATCCATCGTTCCAGATAGGAAGCCCTCTATTTGATAAAGTGACGATTAAACAATCGGGTAAATCACGAAATAAAAACTTTGTTATTGATGTAAAGAACAATTCCAAAAGCAATCTATACCTACAGGAAGTAAAGCTGGATAATAGAAATTTAGAAAAGCTTTCAATCGACCTGAAAGATATAAGAAAAGGTGGTACATTAAAAATGAAGGTTGACGCTAAACCTGTAGATACCTGGAATAACTAATAAAGTATTATCATGCAGAATCAAAAATCTATTTACAATAAACTGTTTCCTGTATTATTGGGCTTTTTTATAATGGGTTTTTGCGACCTTGTAGGGATATCGGTAACCTATGCAAAATTGCAGTTTAACTGGTCAGAGACGCAGGCGGGTTTTTTACCTTCGCTGGTGTTTTTATGGTTTTTGTTACTATCTGTTCCTGCTGCTTTGGCTATGAATAAGTTTGGTCGGAAAAAACTGGTTTTAGCAGGATTATTTATTACACTGATTGCAGTGTTTATTCCGGTAGTATCGTTTACGGAAACTACGTGTTATATAACATTTATATTATTGGGAATAGGAAATACCGTGCTTCAGGTAGCTCTAAATCCGTTACTAACCAATATAGTTACCGATAAGGTTACCAGTTACATTACCCTTGGGCAGTTTATAAAGGCAATCTCATCTTTTACAGGGCCAATAATAGTGGGGTATTTTTCGGTTCAGTTTGGCTCTTGGGAAAAAAGCTTTTATGCATATGCTGCAGTAACATCTTTATCGTTGATATGGTTATTCTTTACCACGATCAAAGAAAACACAACAAGACAAGAAACGGCAAGTCTTACTAAAACCTTTGGTTTGCTTAAAGATAGTACTATCCTGTTATGTTTTATTGGTATTTTATGTGTTGTAGGGCTTGATGTAGGGATGAATATGGTGACCCCAAAATTATTGATGGAAAGAGTAGGGTTAGAGAAAGAGGCGGCTACATACGGATCAAGTTATTATTTTGCAGCCCGTACTATTGGTACTGCATTTGGAATAATAATGTTAAGCAGGTTTTCTGAAAAGCTTTTCTTCAAGATATGCATGCTCGTTGTGCTGCTTATGCTTGGTGGTTTGTTGTTTGTGAGTGATCAGACATTACTGCTAACGCTCGTGTGTATTATAGCCTTTGCATCGTCAAGTGTCTTTGCGATAATTTATACGATAGCAATCAGGTTCAGGCCTTTGCAAACAAATGAGATATCCGGACTTATGATTACAGGGGTTGCAGGGGGTGCTATATTTCCACCGCTTATGGGGATAGCTACAGAAACTCTGGGTTCGCAACAAGGCTCAGTAGTGATACTATTGTTATGTGCACTTTATTTGGTAATCTGCTCCTTTAGACTAAGTGTTCCGTCTGCCGCGAATCTCGACGATAGAAGTGATAGTTCCGTCTAATAATTAGAGGTACATATTTATACAGAATCCAGGCGCTTTATGCGCCTTTTTTCTTTAGGCAGCGTCCTCTTGGGGCATCGCCTTCATGAAGCACAATATCGGAGTGCAGGAACTGTGCCGCTGCTGCTGAATCTTTTACTTTAATGGCACTGCGTTCTAACATTTCTGATTCGAATTCATTTAGTACACTGTCTCTCAATCCTGCTGTCCTCCATTGGGAAGATCTGCATCCTTTTGCTATTCCGCGTGCTAATGTAAGTGCATCTAATAGTGCCTGATTGGCTCCCTGTCCTTTAAACGGACTCATAGGATGTGCTGCATCGCCTATTAGTGTCACCCGATTACTCTTCTTCAGAAATTCTGAATCGAGTAATTCACGATCATATACCGGGTAGCCCGAAATCTGAACTTCGGGGGTAGCTGCTAAAATCTGAGGGATAGGGTCGTGCCACTGTGTCCTGCGACACGCTTCTTCTTTTAGTGCTTTTGCTCCAAGTGCACTTAAGGCTTTAGCTTCTTCTTCCGGCATTGGAAAACTGAGCTGCCACATTACAGAGTCTGTTGTGAAAGGCATCATATAGATACGCTCATTCCCGTTGGCAGTCTGAAATACAGTTGCCGAATCCAGTAAATGACTGCTAGGGTCTTCCAGAGCACTTAACGGACAAATACCTAATATAACAATGCAGTCGAGGTAACGTAGTGGCGTAATATTGTCACCGATAAGTAATTTGCGTACGGAACTGCGAATACCATCGGCACCAACCACAAGATCTACCTTGTAGTTCTTCATTTCTCCGTTTACCTGAAAAGTAAGATTGACGCCTTCATCTTTAGATTCTTTAAAATCAATTAGCTGGTGTCCCCAATGTATTGCATCATGTCCGCCAAGTTGCTCAAGCAATGCTAAACGTAACGATTGCCTGGCAATATGTATGTTTGAACGTTTTTGAGATTCTTTCGTGTCGGGTTGCACCCATTTTCTGTTTCCCCATTCCCCTATAACTTTTCCTTCCGGAGTATGAACGACATGTTTTGTTGAAATCACGCCTTCTTTTAATGAAAAAATCCCGAACCCCTCCATTGCTTTACTGGCTTGTTGCAAAGTTAGTCCGTAACCCTGAGAACGTGCATCAAAATGGCTGTCACGCTCGTATAAGGTAAAAGGAATTCCTCTATGTAAACACGCTACAGCCAAAGCCACGCCGCCTATGCCACCGCCAATAATAGCAACGTGCGGGTAATTTTCTTCATTTGCTATTGGATTGTCGATAGAAGGAAGCAACCCCGATCCTGAACAGGTTAAGCAGGAATATAAATGCCCTTTCGGGCGAACGGGAGCCACACCTTCATTTGTTTTTTCGAAATTATCCAGCTCCATTTGATAGTGGAGCTTTGCTTTCTTGCTAAGTCCCCGGCTTTTTTTGCCGCGTCCCTTGCAGTCAATACAAACAGTCCAGTGTACCCCTTCATTTTCCATTCTATTCACGTCCTCTTTTATTTACTTTTTATAATCGCTAACGATTACCATGCAATTGGCCTGTAATCTTTCAGGAATTTTCCACACCAGTGTTTTCCTGTATTTATTCCATCAAACAGTGGATCCATAACCCTCGCAGCACCGTCAACAATATCTAATGGGGGTTGAAAATCTTCTTCCTCTTGTTTTCTTTTTGCTAATTCAGCAGGATCTTCATCCGTAACCCAGCCGGTATCTACAGCATTCATATAAATACCATCTTTAGCTAAAGTAGCGGCTGCTGTATGAGTTAGCATATTTAATGCTGCCTTTGCCATATTAGTATGAGGGTGGCGGTCGTCTTTAAATCCGTAATAAAATTTGCCTTCCATAGCAGAAACATTTATAATATGTTTTTGCCCAGTATTATCTTTCTTCATTACTTCTGCAAGACGATTACATAGTACGAAGGGAGCAACAGAATTTACCAATTGCACTTCTATCATTTCGGTAGTTTCAATCTGGCCTAATTTTAAACGCCAGCTGTTTGTCTTACGTAAATCAATCTGTTGAAGATCGGCATCCAGTTCTCCTTCCGGGAAAACTTCGTTTGTTACCAGCGTATTATCAAATGAGTAGGGAATTTGCGATAGTTTAGCAGACGCCCTTAATCCGATACCCGGTTCGGGTCCGTGCCACGTTACCGGCATATTTTGATTAGACGAAGCACCAAGTGTCAGCGTTTTAAGCTCTTCTAGGCAATTGGTATGGTCTAATAGTAAATCCTGCACCTGTTTAGGTAAAGACGCAACAGGGCGTTCTTCATTTTCCATTAAATGGGTATAAAATCCGGAAGGGCGTCTTACCGTTTGTGCAGCATTATTAATAAGGATGTCTAAGCGACCGTACTTTTGTTCTATAAAATTGCAGAAGATCTCTACACTAGGAATGTGTCTTAAATCTAATCCATGGATTTTTAAACGGTGTCCCCATTCCATAAAATCATGCTCTTTAGCAAAACGAATTGAAGAATCTACAGGAAAACGGGTCGTAGCTACAACTGTTGCGCCACCACGCAAAAGCATAAGGGTAATATGGTAGCCAATTTTTAAACGGGAACCTGTTACCACTGCAATCTGACCTTTTACATTTGCTGTCTGGAAACGTTTTGCGTAATTAAAATCGCCGCAGTCTGTACACATAGTATCATAAAAGTGATGCAGCTTGGTGAACTGTGTTTTGCATACATAACAATTTCTGGGCGTTTGTAACTCTAACTGCTCCTTAGTAGATAAATCGGTGAAATCTAGTAATTTGGGAGCTATAAAAACAGGAGCTTCACGGGCTTCACGTATTCCGGTTACTTTACGGGCAGTCCTGTCTCTCTTTTCCATTTTTCGTTTTAGAGCCTGTTTTCCGTCTTTTTTTCTACGGACAAGTTCATCGCGATCGGGCCTTGAAAACTGACCTGCAGCTTTAATCAATGCTGTTCGCTGCTCTTTTGGAATGTCAAATATCTGGTCGGTATTAGTATTTAACTCCGTCAATAAAGCAATACATTTCTCTATTTCTTCAATGCTTATTGCATTTGGAGTTATAAATTCATCTTTCGTCATCATAAAAATCGGGTTCAATTATGGCTTACCGCCAGCGGTGCAAATATAGTTCTTATAATCTCTGGTACAATTCATTTTTATGTTCTGTTATGCCTGATTTTGAGACTATGAGACTATAATACAAATCAGTAATTTTTCGGAAGTTTTTATCAATCAGGTTAGGCAACAGGATTTTAAGAAAATACTGAGCATGCGTTAATTTAAAGCTAATTCAATGCGTACATTATATATACTGTCCTTTTGTAAGTAACTTTAAGAAAAAGAACATTTATGGAAAACACAGAAAAGAAATTCACGGGTAAAGTAGCAATTATAACGGGTGCAGATTCAGGAATTGGGCAAGCTTCAGCTGTTGCACTTAGTCGTGAAGGTGCTGATATTTTAATTAATTATCACACTGACGAAGACGGCGCAAAAGAGACTTTAAAATTAGTTGAAGAAAATGGCAGTAAGGGAATCATCCTGAAAGCAGATGTTAGCGACTATAAACAGGTACAACAAATGTTTGAGGAATGTGAACGTCAGTTAGGGACTCCCTGGATCATTGTAAATAATGCAGCTGTAAACCAGTCGGGTGTCAAGCTGGATGAAATGGATATTGAAGTTTTTGACAAGACGATACGTACTAATTTATACGGAACTTTTTACGGATGTAAGGAATTTATAAAAATAAGGAAAGCCAATGGCAATGGAGGGAAGATAATAAATATATCCTCTATACATGAAGAGGTGCCAACTATTGGAGGAAGTGACTATTGTGCAAGTAAAGGAGCTATACGAAATCTAACCAGATGCCTAGCGCTCGAGTTGGGGCCTTTCAATATAAATGTAAACAATGTGGCTCCGGGCATGATACTTACACCAATGAACCAGGAGGCAATAGATAACCCCAAACAGTTAAAAGAAGCCCAAAGTAATATTCCATATCAAAGGGCGGGAAAACCTGAAGAAATTGCAAAGCTTGTGGTTTATCTGGCTTCGGAAGATGCTTCTTACGCGGCAGGTCAGACTTTTACCCTTGATGGCGGTCTAAGTATAAATCTGGGGCAGGGGGCGTAACTATATTAAATTTGAAAGGCTTGGAAAGTTACCCGTTACACGGATAAAAATTTTCATACCAATGTTTTAGGGATAAATTTAGATAACTAAAAAATAGTATATGGAAGCAATCTACGATAAAGTATTTACCGATCTTAAAAAGTTTATAGATAAATCCTCAGATGATGATTTAAAAGCAGAGCTATACAGGGAGAACCTTCGACGTAAGTTTGCCATTGCACCACCTTACCTGGATACTGATGGTTTAGCCGTAGAAATTAAATCTAAAACGCTTACAGATAACAACGCTCCGGAAGGTTATAACTATACTGTTGGCGATGTCGCTAACTATGCCTACTATAGTATTCCTGTAAGAGGAAAGGTTGAATTATTAGAACATAAAATTAAGAATATCCTCGAGGCAAGCAACAAATTTGCTATAGTAAATAGCTATCTATTTGTGGAGGAATACTATTTTGAGAAAATTGAAAATAATGAAAAAGCGATTCAGGCGGTAAAAGCAGAATTACTGAAAGATCTAAATTTCATACATACCTTTATAGAGCAGATCCATAAAGAATTAAAAGTATTCGTTAATAGATTAATCACAGAAATTGACATTGAAATTTCAGCCGAAATTGAGCGAAGAAACCGGAAAAATCAAACGTTAAAAAAACTAAACCCCTATCAATAATAAAACCACCTTGCAACAAATTGCAGAATGCAGGATGAATTGATTACATGTTATTCATAATCCGCATTCGGCAATTTGTTTAAGGGTTTCGAATTATTCATCAGCTTTTTCAACCTGTGTTTCGACCGAGAAGTGGAGTAGGAGGGCATCATCTTCAAGGTGCCTTACATCTTTAAGGCCTAAAAGCGTAGAGCTTATCTTTTTGCTTTTAGCCTCTCTATCAAAAAAGGTTGATGCATCTTTGCTGCCATCTGCCAAGGGCAATAGAATTTGGTAAATCTCATCTATAAGTCCAAGGTCAAGGAAACTTCCATTTAGCGTGCCACCACCCTCCAGCATAAGTTTATCTATAGAAAAAAGGGAATATAGTTTTTCTACCGCCACCTCAAGGTCAACTACAGATTTTCCTGCAAAAATATAAGATAAGCCTATATCCTGCAGATGTGCCAGGTAAGCATCCTGTACTTCTTCTGTTAATACGGTAATTACATGCTCTCCCTGCATCATTGGCGATTCCCAGCCCAGTTTTGCCTGTCCGTCTATAGCAATCGCATAAGAGGAAGCATCCTTAACTGCAATAAAATCGTTGCGGTCTATTTCAAAATCACCTTCCTTGTAAATTGGCTTAAGGTAATGGGTGAAATCTTTTTCCATGGTAGTTCTCCCTACTATCCATGTCGGTATGCCGATCTCATCATGGATCTCTTCATATTTCGCGGCGAGTTTTTTTACCTGCGGATGGTCACCCCAGGTTTCTGAAAGAATTTTTCCATCAATAGATGTCATCATAAGGCACGTAATATGAGGTCGATTCTGTTTCATATAGTATGATTAATTAAAATTTATTGTACATAATCTGAAAGTTAACAAAAATTGATAACACAATGAGGACTTTATAAACCTGTTAACTTTCGGTTATAAAAGTTATTATGAATTTGTCACTTTAAAAGAGATGTAACGGAAAAACATAGTCAGGGGAAGGGATAAAAGAATAGTTAAAGCCTGCTATTTCTTATGTAGAATAGCTAAATTAGTAGTTACGAAAATTACAGCATTGCGTCTGGAAAAATATAATGAATGCTAAGTCTTAAAAGGGAAAAGAAACAAAAGAAAAAAGAACAGGAACATATCGCCAAAAACCTATTGCCTTGGGTTACGGCAGTTGCTATGTTTATCCAGTCGTTAGATGCAACAATTCTTAATACCTCATTGCCTGTTATCGCACGCGATATGAATTATTCGCCTACAGAGATGCATTCTGTTATTGTTACCTATGCGCTTACACTGGCTTTGTTTATACCATTATCAGGCTGGCTTGCCGATAAATTTGGTACAAGAAGCATGTTTATGCTTGCCGTTGGCCTTTTTGTTGCGGGGTCATTATGCTGTGCGCTCTCGGTTGACCTTCTTACGTTTAACCTGTCAAGGGTGCTGCAAGCGATAGGGGCCTCTATGATGGTGCCAATAGCAAGGCTTGCCATATTATACCAATATCCTAAAAATGAACTATTAAAGACCATGAACTTTATAACAGTTTTTGGCCTTTTGGGAATGGTGGTAGGACCCAGTTTAGGCGGATTCCTTTCGGATAATTTTTCATGGCACTGGATCTTCCTTGTAAATGTACCCATTGGCCTTATCGGGATAGCTATGGCAAAGAGGATTATGCCCAATTTTAAGAAGGCAGTGGGAAGATTTGATTTTCGTGGGTTGATGTATTTTAGCCTTGCACTAATAGCAATAACAATGGTGCTGGAACTTATAAGTACCGGCCTTACGCACTGGATGCTGATCTTAGCATGCCTGCTGGTATTTAACCTGTTGGCCGTTTTTTATTATATACATTACAAAAAGACAGAAAAGCCAATTATCGATTTAAGGCTGCTTAATATTAAAACGCTGCGTGTAGGTCTTTCCGGAAGTCTGATTACGCGGCTTGGTATTGGCGGGTTACCATTGCTCTTACCCCTTATGTTGCAGATGGGGTTTGGCTATTCGGCATCAACGGCAGGACTTTTATTACTTCCTTCCGCGCTTTCTAATGTGGCAATAAAGCCATTTATGGTACGTATTATTAAAGCGCTGGGATATCGAACGGTACTAATTAGCAACACTATTTTACTTGGAATTGTTCTAATCATTTTGGGTTTTGTAGAAAAGGAAACGCCAATTGGATATTATATTCTGCTAATGATATTTTACGGATTCTTTACTTCTATACAAATGTCGGCAATGAATACAATTACTTTGGTTGACCTGGATGATAACACGAAGAGCGGAGGTAATACTATGCTGGTTATTATGCAGCAGCTTTCGGTGAGTTTTGGCGTATCAGTTGCCAGTGTTATATTGTCATTCTTTCAATCCGACGCTTTTAATATGAACAGTACGCAACCTTTCCACTATACTTTTATTGTGCTGGCTATATTTACCATTCTTTCCAGCCTTACGTTTACGAGGCTAAGTAAAACGGATGGCAGCGGTTACGTTTAGATGTCTATTTTTGTTGTTGCTTATACAGCATTTCTATTACGTTATTGAGTGCGTTCTTTATTTGAGTTTGTCCTTCAGGCACTGCCGCATCAATACCGCAAAATGTACTGTTACTTGTAGTAGTATACATGTTGAGGTAGTAAATTTCTGAAATTAAAATTGCCATCGTGGCCCTGAAATTTTCACTATCAGATCCGAAGTAGGGGTTGGTGATCGCTTTAAATAATATTTCTCCGTTTGCTTCCCGTTCATCATCTAGAATAGGAGTAGTCAAATTGCTCGATGAGCATCTGTTTCTCGAATTGCTGACTTTTTTTATATTTGCGGCATCATACCAAAACGGACAAATTAACGAAGTGTAAAACCTAATCGGGCTTTTTTTAATAAATTTTATAGCAGTCCATCAAAATGAGATACATTTATTTACTTACGCTGTTGGCTTTTTCAATAAGCTGTTTTTCTCAAAAGAAACTGCCTGTAATTAGAGCAACCTCTAAAGCTGCGGTTGTATATGAAGAAGGCCAGAAGGCAATACGCTGGAATCTTAGCCCCGAAACAAAAATTGATGCTTATACTACAAACAAATTAACCAAGCCTACCTCTGTAAAGCTTAAGACCGATATTGATTCGATCAGTCTTACTTTAAAAGAAGGGCAGTACAAGGATTTTATAGTTTTGCTTAATGGTAAAGATTCGTGCTATACACGTTTTCAAAGCCCCGAAGTTAAAGATTACCGTAAGGTTTCTCCTGAAATTCACGATACAATTGCACTTGTATTAAATAAATACAATACCAATTATATTAAAGTTGTAATCAATAAAAAGGATACTTTACATCTTAATTTTGATACGGGTGCCACAGAAGTTACTTTGATTGAGGAATCTTTACAGCATAAGGTTAAAGGCGATATTAAATTGTACAATACGTTTCACGATATTGAAATAGGGGGGAGAACCTATAAATCAAAAATATATGATATTAAAATGGCAGGTCACGAGACTGATGGCCTTTTAGGATGGGATATATTTGATGGTTTAATTGTAGAACTTGATTACGATAAAAACATTATGGTGGTTCATTCTAAATTACCTAAGACTGTAAGACGTAACAAAGCTGCCGTAAAACTGGATATTAAATATTTTAACTCCAGGTTTTTTACGCAAACCCAAATTGCGCAAAGCGGAACTACTGTTAAAGACTGGTTTCTTTTTGACACAGGTTACCAAAAGACGGTTATGCTTGATAACGACCTGTTGAAGCAGGAAAATTTCCCCACAGATAAAATGGAGTTTATCGATAAGGTAATAATGCATGGCGTTATTGGTAATGAGGTTCCGGTAATAACCTCAAAGCTTGAAAGCTTTACAATCGGCAGGTATGAACTGAAAAATGTTCCTGCGCAGGTTATGACAACCAGCAAAACACAGTTTGGGGCTAATGTACATATTTTGGGCAGTGAGGTCTTAAAAAGATTCAATACTTATCTGGATTTTCAGGATAACACTGTTTATCTTATACCGAACCATCATTACAACGAACCGTTAATGAATAAGTCATAGTCAAAAATAAGCTTAGAGGAGGCTTGATGAATTAAGATTAAGACATGCGTTTTATCTGTAGGTGCTTTATACAACTGCCAGACAGTCTTCTGATAGAGGTTTACAAAAACAGTCGTCTTCTTTTGAACCTATTTGTTGCAGATGTCTTTCTGTTTGGTATTTATTAAAGTTATCCCATTTAGGAGGAGCGCTGGTTTTCTCGCCGCACATAGAATCCAGACAGATATTATTATCTTTGTATTTACTATGCAAAACCGCTAAGATCTTAAAGAAGAACTCATCTAACATCACTATAGCATCAAATTCAGATTTTAATGTGTTATAATCGCTATCTGATGGACTTAGTATCTGTAACACTTCTAAAACCTCTTTCTTTTCAATGTGATTTATTTCAGCTAAATAACCCAATTTTAAAGTTTTAAAAGCTAAATTATTCCAGGCTGCACTATCGTGTCCCCATTGTATATCGGGCAGGCTTAAAGAGTGTTCACAAATTAGAATTATAGCAAAAATCACATCCTGTAAGTACTCGGCAGGAAACTCGTCAAAGCTTCTAAATTCAAAACCGCTTTGGTACATTTTTTCCTGATTAAAATCAAGGCCAACGTCAGAAAGCAATTCATATTCCATGTCTGCCTCAATTTGATCACGCCACCAAATATTTTCTTCTTTAGTAAACTTTAGCAGCTTTCTAAAGTCTTCTACTTTATAAGTCAGTATTTTACCCTTTGGCATCGCTTTATTATAAGTTCCTAAACCTATATAGCGGGAAATAGCATTTCTCATAGAACCTAGAGTGAATTTTTTCTCAAGGTTGTATTTATCGCTTATTACGCCCATAATATCGGGACTTCCAAGAGTTGCTATAAAAAAAGGCTCAAACCATTGCAGTAAATAAATAGCGTTGGCGTGTGTTTTTTCAAAATCATTGTAATCTACAATCCTGCTGTCTACAGTTAACGAAGGCAAAGTAATATGAAAATGATAGGTACCGGTGTTGAATAATACCAAATTCTCCTGATTGGTAATGAACATATTAAGACCATTGTTGTATTCAGGGAAATTTAATTTACCATTTAATACTGACGATTCATTAATTGTATCGAGAAATAGCTTTTTCGTGGCTCTTAACTCTTTGCATGAATCAGCGATCGTTCTATTTTCGAAATATTTGGTTACAAATTCAATAGAATCACCATCAAAGTGTACAGATCCCATCGTCTTGTTCCTCTGGGTGATCATGCTTTGAATATTGTAAGGCTGATCTTGAAGGAAAATTTCCATGATCGATTTTCCAAGATATTCAGGATTGTCAAGGGGTTTTACTTCTGTATCAGTTGTATCAGCAGTGCCAGGTGCTTGTTCTAATACTGGTAAGGTTTTGTGCTGATAGTTTAGATCTAACTTTTCCAGCGAATGGCTATTCACCATCCTGCTAACGGTATAGTTTTTCTTAAGTTCAAAAGCTTTTTTTAATATAGGAGCCAGGCTATCCGGTTTATAGCATTTCCTATAATCAATACTGTATCTTTCAAAACCAATTTTTTCCTGTATAAATTCACCAGAAACTATTAGGGATTCTGCAAACTGCAAGTAGGTTTCATTTTCTAATCCTATTCCCCAATAATATTTTTTAATCTGATTTTCTTTCATTTATACTACTTTCTTTTTTGTTATTAGGAACATTTATTTGGTTAAAAGCAAGAGAGATAAAACATTAGTAGATCAGCTGCTTTTGCAGCTACTACAAGTTTTATTTTGATTTTAAACGGTATGGAAATCTATTTTATTCTGAGAAACATGGGCACTTGCATCGACTGAAGTACTGATGAAAAAGTAATATTTATTGTAGGGGTGTAAAATAACTACCGCCATAAATTACTTTTTATCAATAATTTAACCCAGATGAGCAGCTCTTTTGTTAGAGCTGTTATTAGTGGTCTTTCTAAGTTGCGAAAGTAGTTATTTATTGTATCATTTCCAATTAGTTAAAGCGCTGGAAATCAACACGTGTTTTGAAAGTATAAACGATGAAGTATATTATTTTGTTTAATCGTGGTAATAAAATACATATGAGGAATATAACTCATCATTCCACCAATCTTTTCTAATTTCAGAAAAGTAGTTATAATTTAGTTTTCCTGCTTGTGACTGAAGAGGATATACTACAATTCTATTCTCACGGTAAGCTTTATTTAAATCGGTTTCAGGAACAACAGGAACAATATGTCCGGATAGCCCTTTTTCTTTTCTTTTGGCGCAAATTATACCAATACCACCATTAGTATTTACCTTTTCCTGAATTTCATCAGCGGTAAACAATCTCTGCCAGCCAAAATGAGATCCCCACTGTAAAAACCAGTCATGTATCGCGCTTGAGTAAATTCGCTCTACAGTTTCCCCGAAAACAACTTCTTCATCGCATCCTTGCAGAACTCGTTCTAAGGCTTCATCGGTCCACCAGACCGTTGGCAGGTATACTCTACTAAAGTAGCAGTAATCGTAGGCATATACATTGCAATAGGTGTCTTCAACAGTTCTCTGATACCTAACACTGGCAGCAACATTTAGTTTATTAATTAGTCGGCCCAGGCTTTCTTTTTTACTTGCAGCATCAGTTAAGTCCCTGTATTGTATTGTAGCATCCATAAGAGGTCGTTCCCTCATTTCCATAGAATCTAATCTTGATTCCGGATCGGGTAATAAATCAACTTTCTTTATTTGCTCATTTGATACCGGATTTTCATCCAGAGTATATTCTTCCATGCTTACTACTTAAAATTGATTGACCTGATGCTACAGAGCAACTAATCGTATAACTTGAATTTTACTTAATAGTAAATATAAGAATTAATGTCATTTTACAGCTATTAGGAGACTAATATCTCTTATTTTCCTAATAAAAAGAACTGCCTTGGTTTGAGGCAGCTTTATATAAATTAATATGTAATCTCTCTGAGGACGCTTTACATAATTGTTTCTTCTGTCATAATGAAGTTTTTTTCATTGCCAATGTAATTTTGATTCGCTATATTTGATAGTCATCAAATCTAAAAAACATGAGTAAAAGTTTACAAAAATTCTTTATTAAGTCTTTTATAATATTGCTAATTATACATTTTGCTTATTTTTTATATGGATATTTTAAATTTGAGGGAGTAAAAAATATCAACATCTATACAGAATTTTACAGATTTAAATTTTACGATGACGTTTCCATATCTCATTTTTTTGTTACCGGTTTTTTTCTGTTTTTCTTTCTTATTTTTTTAGTCCGAAATCACTCAAAACAGCAACGTACGTTTACTGATTTATTAAAAACAGGTTCATTATTGCTGTTAATTTCTTTTTTAAGCTTTTCCTTTTTTGTTAGTTATAGCTTCGGTCTTAATGCCAAATTGAAAACAGAATTATCAGAAGCTAATTTTAATAAGGATAAAGCCTTATTAAACAATTTGAATTCTTTTTTATACAATTATACTTCTTACAGTTCTGAGAAACTGTTTAACGTTTTGAATGTTTTGTATCCTGAGCCTTATCCTGTTATTGAGGAAAAAGACAGTACTAAAATTTTGGATGACAATTATATTACTGAAAGTAGATATTACAGTATTGATACTCTAAAGCTACTTACCGCTCACTATAACAAAGCTGCCGATGCAACAAATACATTTTTTGATAGCCTTGGCATTGACAGCGACGTGTTTAAAAAAAGGGTTTTAAGCAAAAAAACTATTAGGGACAGCACCGAAATTATTTATAAGGGTAGTGAGGTGAATCCAAGATATGATGCTGATATTTGTATCTTTTTAGAAAACAATTCTTTGTTTAAAAATGTTGAAGGGATTCCAACGGACAAACAACAACGCCAGGTTGCTGTAAAAAGGTATAATTTGATTTACAAGTACGGCAAAGATTCGCTACTTTACAATTTTCAGAAATTAGATACCTTATTCAAAAAATACAAGATTGAAACACAGATTGTACCGGGTCAGCTTACTACAGATGTTTTGTATTATAAAGAGCATAGCAATGAATATCTAAATGCTATCAGAAATAATTTTGACAGAAAAGGCTTAAAAGAAAAATTCACCACATTAGATAAACTGTTCTATCAGCCAAATTATTTACATCCTTCAATTATTAAGATATACCTAGGTGTTATTTTTGCAGTGTGGTTTGTACTGTTAACGATTTATTTTTTGTTTAGCAGAAAGAAGTTAAAAACTGACAGCAGTAATTGATTTTTTGGTAATTATATTGCATAGTCAATCTGTGTAAACTCCGGAATAAAACAAAATTTGAATCTGATACTTTTTGGATTAATCTCGTATTGTAAAGTCGCTGAATTATCTAAAAAGGCAGAAACTATTGTTGCCTGCTTTTCCAATAGGGTTCATTTCGATAGCGAAATTCATTCATGTAAAAATACCTTAAATGTTTTTGGTTCTCAGTGAATACATTATCAACAATAGCTTCATAATCTTTTAAACTTTGGTTTGCTATGTTCATTTCAGTGAGATTTTTTACAATAGCTTCTGCACCTTTTATACCACTGTATAATGCAAATAAAATTCCTTGTGAAGATAAAGGATCAAAAGAAAGTGCAGCATCGCCTACACAAAGCAGCCTGTCGGCAATAATACTATCGGGCTTTGCCACGCCTGCCTCGTATGCGCTCTCTTCAAGAATTGACTCCTGTGTTATGGTACGCGAAAGTATTCCTGAATCATTAAATCGGTTAAAGAATAATGTTGCATCTTTATGCATTTGGCTGACATCTTTCGGTAAGCCCTGAAATCCTATAACTCTGCTGTTATCAGGTAAAAAAGAAGTGTACCACCAACCATATGGTACAGATTTGATACGTGTTGCATGATCATCGTTTGCAACAGAAGCTGCCTTAATCCATTTTACAGCTGCCATCTGACTATCGAGGCGCATTCTTTTTACGCCAAACATCCTGCTAATTGCGGCTTTTCGTCCTGTTGCATCAATTATCCACTTTGTTTTTAAATGTGCGTTATCGTTGCGTTTAAATTCAACCTTTAGTCCTATTGTTAGTCCTTTAATTGATAGTGGACTAACGCTACCTATCATATTTTCATAGATAACAACACCAACCGATATAGCTTTATCGCGTAAGGCATCGTCAAAAGCTACTCTGTTGATATGATATCCTCCGCCTTCAGGATTCTTCAGTCCCGACTGAAATTCCCATGTATCAGTGCCCCATGCAGAAATATTGGCAAGGCATTTTTTATAATCTTTACTATCTAATAAAGATTCAATTCCGTTAATTCCCAAACGGTTTAAAAGCCGTACTGATGCCCCGGGAATAGATTCGCCAATCTTTCGTCGTCCGTTATAAGGCCTGTCTACAACGCATACGGTTAAGCCTGCAAGTCGTAACGCAATTGCCGCGGCGCAGCCCGAAGGGCCTGCGCCGGCAACAACTACATCAAATTCTGTAGTATTCACAATTAATTCCCTCTTCGTTTAATTGTTAAGAACTCATTTCTTTGTTCTTCACTTGTCCATCCTGCCTCTGCCATTCTACGGTCAACAAGTCCAAGCTCGTTAAATGCTTTATTATATAGTTTGTGGTCAATCTTAAGATTATGGCTTTCTTCTTTGGTTAGGTTTTCAACATAAATATTTTCCGGTAGCCAATCCATATCTTCCGGTCGTGGCTTCGCTTCTATAATACCCATCTGACTAAAGTGTGATACCATAAACATCATTACCTCCGGCGCAGGGCTATTAGGGAACTGCCTTACCCAATTAGGCCTGTTTTGAAATGCGGCAATCCTGATATCCATTGGCTGTGATGTATCACATAACGTATGGTAATCAACATCAGTTAGCACTTGATTTGGTACCCGGGCCGGCCAAAATGTCGGCAGGTAAGGATCATATTCCATATCATAACCCGAACGGCAAAACGCAGTATCGCCCTGCCAAGGCAAAGCCATCCACCTTGTAAGTCCGCCTGCAGACTGGCCATATAATGGTCCATTTACAGCCATTACTCCATTGTTATCCAGCGTAGCGCCATATGAAGCATCTGATATTCCCTCCTCGCATTTACGAATACGGTAAGGCGCTCTATATAAAGAAGCGTTACGCATAGGCCATGTTAGTTCTGCTCCCGGGTGAAAAGCATCTGCCAGGCAAAAATGCATTGCCGACCTGTCCAGCATTTCCGGCTGCTTCTGAATATCTATTTCTTCAATATTGTGCGGTTCTTTTTTGTTAGCATCATAGTCATTTATAAAGAGACCTTGTACCCAGTTGGTAAGAACGTACGTGTAAAATGGAGGTAACTGAAGATATGTAGATGCGGCTGGTGGAAGATTAGGGTCCGGATTGGTATATCCAAATGCATCGCCGTAAATAGACGGCCACGCAGCAATTTCGGCAGTTTGAGTATTAGTAGGCCTGAAACTGTTATATATGCCACGGCGCAGTTCCGCATACGGATTAGGATACATTGTTGTATCCATTGGCACAAAAGACAACTTCCTCATTAGTTCCGGATCGTTAAAATCCATCGGAGCACCCGCACCAAACAAAGAAAGGAATCCTTTGTTAACCCATTGCAACTCGCTAAGGCGCTGAAGTATTGGCCTAACATGATCGTTAAAGGATATTCTTTGTGGTACGCTCAACATACCCGATTGCATATATACATTTTGTAAAAGATCATCCATAGTTCTCCAGCCTACAAGATCCGGCGCAAAATTGGGAGGTGCAGATGCTACCCACGCAGAATCTGCATCGTAGTCAATACCACCAATAGTAACCTTTGCATATACGGGACCATCGGCAATGTCGTCATACCAACCATTGGCATTATTAAAGCTGTTAGGGTCTTCAGGTCTGTAAACTGGCTGATTCGACGGACTTGCTGAAACACCGAAACCGGGTAATACCAATAGTCGTCCGGCTTCATCGGTTCTAAGTTCACCAAGCGTTACAGGAGTACCTTCAAAATTTCCGCTCATAACATAGCTGGAATCTTTCATATTTACTCCCATTATAACGGTTTTACCCGCATCTATAGATAGTGTACTCCTGTCGCCACCTTTTATTGACGGATTTCTTAATGGGACTGTAAGGCTTACTGTAGCCGGAATATCCAACGCGGCATTAAACTGATACCATGCAGCTTTTTTATTAGCCAGATGTACTGACCACTGAATAGTGGATTTTTTGGTATGCTCAACTTCTCCAACTACATTGTTGTATTTATCGTACGCGTAAATCCTGAAACGGGCAGCCTGACGTTTTATGGCACCTCCTGCATCTCGTGTAGATCCAAACTTTGTTGGTTCAGGATGAAATACTTCGGGGCCAATGTAGTATCCGTCCGGACTGTCTCCAACTCTGGCAATCCCTATTCCTGGATGTATCTTTACATGTGTTATCCTTTTTATCTGGTCTTCTGTAAGCTCTTTGGATTCCGGTTTGGGTTTGTGGTGAGGGAAAGGGCAAACAGGATTTTTAATTTGCGGTTCCCCCGGTTTTACAGGCTCAGTTACAGGCTGGCTGTTCATTTCCCTTCGATAATTAGCACTGGTTTGATAAACGCTTACACGCGCCTGCGCTATACTGCCAACGGGCTGGTTATCTAAAGGAACCCTGCCTATATTAAACGAAAGCCAGTCGCCATATATCTCCTGCTCATCTCTAGAAATGTCCTGTTTTTCTAAATGAATAGTTGCAACTTTAACAGGCACAGCAATTTTTTCATCCCATATAACTGTAGCACGATCTAACGGGAAGTTTTCTTCAAGGTATGCTTCTCCGTATTCGGCAGCATCAGGCCGTCTCTGAATATAAATATCTAAACTGGCATGTCCTAATGCCATACGGGCAGCAAGATCTTTAGCCATAAAATCGGGGTCATTGGTGTCTACATCTCCAGCAAAAGTAGATTCTCCGGGACGAAGTACATATTTACAATAATTATCGGGCCCTAGCTTAAAAGGCACAACACTCCACAACTGCGTTTCAAGAACAGAAAGCACAGGTTTCGCCATTTTATCTAGAAGTTCGTTCGTCTCTGGAGCATTTTGCTGCACCCAGTCGTCACCCCAACCTTCAAGACTCGCTTTTGTAAAATTACACATATCGCTGGCATTGTCTACAAAAAAGAATGGTACATTCTGCAGCAATAAATCGGCAGTATTTGCATCATTATCAGTTATGAATTTTTCACCCGGAATATCAAAAACCTTAATTCCTATTCCAATTGTGCTCATCCAGTCCGGTCTGCCATCTGAAAGGTCAGAGGAATAGCGCACATATACCGGATGTGTACCGGAGTCTTTAAATATACCATATTGAAGGTCTTTGGGTAACCCTTCCGGTATCGTAAATATACCTTTGATTATACCGTGTGTACGTAAAAATACCGGCCTTCTTACAGGACACTGACCCTGATCGACTCTTTTTTTTTGAACAAGGTCGCAAAACATATGCCTAAGGCATTCAATTGGATCTTCACACCCGCAGGATGTATTGTCGTGACTTTTGTTTTGAAGAATACTTTTCATAAATGATTAATTGTTAGTTTTTTGTAAATCAAACCTACAATTTAAACATCTATGAAATGTAAGTAAAAACACCTGTTTTGAAACGACGGGGTTCTACTGTGTTTCTACCTTGTCACCGGATTATTTATTGCTGTTTAACGGAAGAAATAGCATTTATATCGTATTCAGTGTATTTATAAATAGCTTTTAGTTATTGATAGTTACATATTCTTAAATTGAGTTCTATCGCAACTGTGATTAATTATCTTATTTTTTCTCTTACACGTCGCAAATCATATCAACTGACGTTGAATTTTAACTTTTGAAGAATTTAGAACTTTGATTTCCTTACCGGGCTGTACAACAGTTAAAATATAAAATCCTTTGGGAAGCTTTTTTATGTCTATAGCATGACTTTCCGTTTACTCAATTTCAAAAGAGTCAAGTGTTTTTATTGAAAGATAGGTAATTTTGAAGTCAGTAATCTGGTTATACCATTTGCAAAATGAACAGTAAGATAATCTTTAGCCGGATTAGGATAGGCATAACTTGAAATTAGCTCTAAAACAACGTAGGGTGTTGGGTAGCTCATGTTATTCAAATGTCTTTGCATAATATTGTTTTAATCTTATGAGCGAAATCCTCTTCTTTTTATTGACTTAAAAAAAGACTTTTTTCGGTCACTATATTCATAACCGTAACCATAGCCATATCCATACCCTTTATTGTAGTTAACATCATTTATAATAAGGCCAATATTCTTTAATTTTTTGTTTAAATACATATCTTGTAGTACTGTCGTTAAGCGTTTGTCTAAATAATTAGAACGGGCTATAAACAAGGTGGCATCGGCATACTCGGCGATAATTTGAGTATCGCTAACCATTCCTACAGGAGCAGTGTCAACAATTACATAATCATATCTGTTTTTAAGTTCGGTTACAATTTCTTTAAAACGCTCATCCATTAACAGTTCCGCCGGATTAGGTGGAATAATACCCGCAGGCAGAATGTCAAACAGATAGTTTTCGGGTTGCTTTAAAATAACGGTATTTACATCAACGTCATGATTCGCTAATAAAGTAGTGAGCCCCATATTTTTAACCGTTAAATTTAAGTAATCTAATATTTTTGGAACACGAACGTCTGCCCCTAATACTATTACAGTTTTTTTAGTTAATGCTAAAATCTGGGCGAGATTTACAGCCGTAAATGTTTTGCCTTCGCCAGGTAAAGTTGATGTTACATAAATAACTTTGCCATATGTTGTTTTAGGCAATATAAAGTTTAGATTAGAACGTATGATGCGTAATGACTCCGCCAGGCCCGAACGGTCGTTAGATCCTGTTATTTCATCATCACTTGTTGGAATATCACCTAAAAAAGGCCCGTAGTATATTCCGTTAAAATCTTTTTTATCCTTAATGGTATTACTCAACAAAAACTTTAAAAATAATAAAGTAAAAGGGACGAAAAAGCCTAACAAAATACTCCAAAAATAGACGCTGCTATTTTTTGGCGTAACTGGTGTATTGGTGGTGTAAGCCTCGTCTACTATTTTAAGTGTATCTATTGTTGCAGTCGCTCTAATTTCTGCCTCTTCACGTTTTTGTAATAAAAACAAATAAATCGCTTCAACAATTTGCTGCTGACGTGCAATATTTCTAAATCCTCTTTCCTGCTTTGGTAATTTTTTCAATTTATTTTTTAAACCACCCTCTGTATTTTGTAGCAAATTCAGTGACGCCTGAAGATTACGAACATACATTTTAAGGCTGCTTAATATATTAATACGTAGATCATCTATATTTTTTAGCAGCGTAACCATTGTGGGGTTATTAGGGGTCATTGATTTGCTGTACTGTTGCTGTTCAAGAACCAATTGGTTGTAATTGCTTATAGTTTCGCTCAAAGCAGCGTCTTGTATTCCTATATTGGAAGGTAGAAGCGAATTTTTATTATTTTGCAACGTTTGCTGCAAATGCTGTGCTATTTGCAATTGGGCACCTTGGGTAACTACCTCTTTATCTGCAGCCAGCGCATCTGTTAAAAACATTACTCCCTCTGTTTCTGTATTGTTGAGATTGTTTTTAGTTTTATAATCTTCCAGATTTTTATCTACATTTTCGAGATCAGAGGTAATTAGCTGTAAACGTTCATTTATAAAGCTGGCTGTAGCCTCTGCAAGTTTGCTTTCATCTTCTTTACTTTCCAGGCTATAGCTGTTAATAAGGCTGTTAACGATTAAAATAGCACGTTCTTTAATGTTATCTACCAATGCAAAGTTTACAATCATAGAATTTGCATCATCATCAGGAGTAACAGAAATTTTTTGTATGTATTTCTGAACTGTAGAGGTGATAGGCTGAAACTGTATATTTACCACCTTTCCAATATTATTTACATTGGGAATAAATGTTACTGCCCCTAAAGACGTTGGTATAGGTTGGTAATAATGGTAAATACCAGGTTTTATTAAATTACCCTCAACAATCTCAAATTGTTTAAGGTTAATTGTTTTTATTTCAAATTTTCCACTAAAGTTATAAGAAGTGTATGCTGTATCCTGTTCAAATTTGATTTGTACAGGTGAATGTTTCGCCAGTACTTCGACTTTTGTTATGTTACCGTGATTAAAATAGTTTACGTTTAATCTACTTTGCTGTATTATTTTATACATCAAACGACGGGATTTCAAAATTTTTATCTGGTCATTTACACTGGCATTGCTGTTTGTTCCCGTAAAGCTAGCTGTAGCATCAGTCAGGGCTGCCAGTTCTGGAGATGCTTTTGATTTATCATTTAATAATATCTGAGCATTTACTTCGTAGTTTTTATTAGCATAACGTAAGTATAACCCGGCAAATAATAAAGAAATTACTATGGATATAGCAAACCATTTCCAGTAGTAAAAATACTTCTCAAATAGTTCTCTCGGGTTTGCTATTTCAGATGGGTTACGAAAAGTTATCTCCTGTTTATTTGTTTCCATTTTATCTAGATAATACTGCTATTACAGAAATAATGATGCCAGCTACTGAAATGAACAGACTATAATTTACTACTGACGATTGTATTCTTGCCTTATTGGGTTCTACATATACCACGTCATTTTGTGCCAGGTAGTAAACAGGTGAATTCAATGCTTCTTTTGACGTAAGATCTATAAAATAGGTTGTTTTTTTTGAATTATATTCCCTTATAACCATCACATTTTCTCTTTTACCCTGAATAGATAGGTCGCCTGCCAGTGCTAAAGCTTCAATTATTGTAATGCGTTCATTGGGTAGTGTAAAACTCCCAGGGTTATTAACTTCGCCAATTACGCTAATTTTAAAATTGGTAAAGCTTATGTTTACTCCCGGATTTACTATGTAATCATTCAGTTTGCTTTTAAAAAGTTTTATAGCTTCATACCGTGTCATACCGCCTAAGTTAACTTCTCCTAAAACAGGAAACTCGATAGTACCTGCTTCCGAAACGGTATATACATTTTGTGGCGTTTCATTAGAAGTAGATCGCATTTGATATACACTTGCCTGATTAAAAGCTTCTGTTGCTTTTACGTCAGCTGCTGAAATTGAAATTGACAGCATGTCGTTAGGGCCAATTCTAGGTACATTTTTCTCGAATGACGTATTTAATTCTGCATCTCCCTGAAAATACACGATTTTTTTTCTGGACGCGCACGATGTAAATACAATTGCGAGTAAAAAAAAAGCCAATCCTTTAAAGGTATTTATTATAGTTTTATGGGAATTCATTAATAAAATAAATATGATGGTTAGATTGTGACTGATAAAGGTTGAATTGCTTCTAATACCTGTCAGTTTTTCAAGTTCTAAAAGTACTTTTTTTTGCATAAAATAATGATATTTTAGTACTTAATTTATTCTTATAAGGAATAATTATTGTTATATTGTTTTGATTTGTTGTAAAAAAAACTATTTTTGATAGCGAAATTATCCTTTGCCAACTTGCAAAGGTAGATGCATAATGTGTATAGTTAACTTCAATCTAAATGCCCCCTGCATTTAGCTATCACATCATGTAATCGTAATATTATTTCATATTGTAGTATTAAGTATGTATTTAATGTAAATATTTAACATTTTATGTTATCTCTTTATTATTTAATATAGAGGGTAAAAAATTCTTTTAAAAGAATCTAGTTAGTAAAAAGATGAGCCAGCTAAAAAAAGGAGTGCTTTTTTCGTATATAAATATTTTTATAACTAATATAACTGGTTTAGTTATAACTCCGCTTATAATCGCTGCACTCGGAAATTCTGAATATGGCTTGTATACACTTATAGGAGCATTCGTGGGATATATTTCAATTCTCGATTTGGGGTTAAATAACACTGTAATACGCTACGTAAGTCAACACCGGATAGAAAATAAGAAAAAAGAAGAAGAGAATTTTTTAGCTACAGTATTTATAATTTATTTGATAATAGGCCTTTTGATTGCCGTAGCCGGATATTTTTTCTATATAAAAATTGAAGACGTGTTCGGAAACTCCCTTACTCCGGAACAGTTAGAAAAAGCGAAGGTTATGACTATCTTTTATATAGCCAATATCGCAATATCTCTTCCAGGGGGAACATTTTCGGGTATTTGTTTTGCATACGAAAGGTTTTTCTTTCCAAAGTTATGGGCTATTGTTGTTAAGCAAATTCTCAGAACCATTGCTATACTTTGCATTTTATATTATGGAACTAATGCGATTGGTATTGTGATACTGGATTCTGTTGTGAATTTACTTTTTATTGCCGGAACAGTTGTTTATACCTTTTACGTGCTTAAAGTTAAGGTCAGACTTCATGACTTTAAGTTTCATTACTTTAAGACGATATTCCAGTATTCATTGTGGATTTTTATTTTTGGTATAGTGTTTCAGTTTCAGTGGTCTGCCGGGCAGGTAGTATTGGGAATTAATCACAACACAAAAATTGTAGCAGTATATGCTGTGGGCATAATGTTGGGAATATACTTCAGAACATTTGGAAATGTAATCAACAGCTTTATACTTCCAACAGCTGTGAAATCGGTGAGTAATCAGTTGTCAAATGATGAGCTTTCCCAGCAAATGATAAAGGTAGCCCGCGTAATATTGATTGGGCTACTGTATATACTAGGAGCATTTATTTTATATGGACATGACTTTATTATCTTATGGATTGGTTATAGCTACATCGATTCATGGTTTATAGCACTATTGGTTATGGCTGTAAACATCATACCTATTAGCCAGGGATATGCAAATACAATATTAGAAGCCAGTAACAAAGTAATGTTCAAAGCACTATTATTTCTCGTTTTAAGTGTTTTGGGTGTAGTCTTAGGTTATTTTCTCTCGATAGATTACGCAGGGAAAGGTATGATTATAGGTACCACAGTCATGATTGGGGTATCTCAAATTGTTATGTCTATATATTATCAAAAAAACCTGGGTTTAAATATGATAAGGTATTTTCAACGTGCTCTTTTACCCCTTTTATTTGGTGCTTTGATTGCCGTATTTCCAAATTATTTAATCAGGCACTTTATGAAAAGTCAGAATTGGGGAAATTTTATTTTGCAATGCACCCTGTATACAGTGGCTTATGGAACAGTTTTATTTTTTTTTATGAATCCTTTTGAGAAACAACTATTTAAAGTAATAAAAAAATAACACCTTCAGCATGGAAGTATCTGTAGTTTATTGTTTCGATAATAATTTCACAAGACCCGCCTATATTACGATCGCGTCTTTAAAGCATCATATAAGGCGTCCGGCGACTTACAGTATATATTGCATTATTGCTGAGGATGTAACAGATCAAAGTAAAAACATAATTCATTCATTGAATGACGAAAGTTTTCAGATCATCTTTATTGCTGCCAACTCAGATTTCGACAATGCTTATTCATATAGGGGAGTTACGGTAGCTTCATATTATAGATTAACGCTTGCTGACCTTCTTCCCGAAACTGTTGAAAAAGTACTTTATATAGACGTAGATACACTTGTAAATGACGATATAAGCCAACTTTATATGACTGATTTACAAGATAACATTCTGGGAGGGGTCAGGAATCTATATATTTTTCAGGTTCATGAAAAACTCTTATCACAATTAGATTATTGGGAAAAATCATTTGGCGATTTTAAGTCGGACTATATTAATGCGGGCGTTTTACTGATGAATCTCAAAGAAATCAGAAAACACGGATTAGCGAAAAAGTGGTTGGAGTATAGGAATGAAAAATGGGAGTTCTTTGATCAGGATATCCTGAATATATCCTGTAAAGGAAAAATAAAATATCTGGCACCAAAATACAATGCAACATATGCTGTGCGGGCTAGCGGAGCGGAAAGCTATGGTTTATTCTCTAAAGCTGAATTATCAGAAACTCCGGTAATATTTCATTTTACCGCAGCTAAACCATGGAATGCTAAATATATGAGCCAGGCCAAAGTCTGGTGGGATTTTGTAAAGAATCATACTACCATGTATGACTATTTTCTTACTGAATATAAGAAAAAATATACGTTGGAAAAGAAAGTAAACAGGTATTTGAGAAGAATAAAATCCGGACTGCGTAACAGACTAAGATACCAAATTTTCGTTAAGCCGAGAACATGGCTTAGTACCAATACATTATAGTTAATACAGGATAGTACATGATTACAGTAGCCTTGGCAGTTTTTAATACTGAATATTATCTCAGCGAATGCCTGGAGAGCATTTTAAATCAGACGTATACCGACCTGGATGTATTGTGTATTGATGACTGCTCAACGGATAATAGCCTTTCTATCCTGAAAAAATATAGAGAGCAGGATAACAGGATAAGGATAATTGAAAGAAAAGCTAATGAAGGGTTGGCTGTTGTACGTAATCATTCAATTAAAGAAGCAAAAGGCGAATACCTTGTCTTACTCGACAGCGATGATGTGTATGATGTAACAATGTTGAAGAAGGCTTGGTACATGGCACAGAGGGAAGATTCCGATATGGTTATGTGGGACCATATTCCTTTTACAACCGAAGATGAATTAGCGAAGAAGAAAAATAAACTTTCTGACTTAAAATTTTTAGATGCCAGTAATAAAATAGCGCTGCTTCAAAGACCTGCTTTTACAGGTGTGAAACTTATTAAGACAAGTATTGCCAAAAATTTAAATATACACTTTCCTCTCGGTTACACACGACAGGACATTCCCGTACACTGGCATTTAATTATCGCTGCAAAAAAGATATCTGTTTTACCTGAACGACTTACCTATTACAGGCAGCAGTCAAATGCCGCGACAGCCCAAAAAAATGAGAAACTATTGCATTTGGCTTTTATAATGGACATAACTAAGCAGGTACTTACAGAGAATAACTATTGGGAAATTTATATGAAAGAATATTTCAGGCAACAGCTAAATCTGTTGTTTGGAATGTTGGATAATATAAAGCCTGATTTAAAGGATAGGGCATTAGAGTTAATAAAGGAAAGGGTCACACCTGAACATTATAGGTATATAAATAAGGGATTACCTGTAAGGATACAGGCAAAATGGTTTTATCAGGGTTTGGAGGGGAATAAGACAGCAAAGCTAAAATATACTTGCTGGATTGTTTTGCGAAAATTATACCGTACTATAAAAAGATAATTATGAGAGAGTTCCTGGTGAATTTGAAAAATAGAAATCCTTTCTTACTCTATTTGTGGACAAAGAACAGGCAGTCTGTGGGTGCAAGTGATATAGAGAATTTCAGCGATAAAGAGGCTATAATAAATCTGTATAAGAAATTTTCGGGTCAAGTTCCCGATCTGGAAAATCCGAAGACATTTAGTGAAAAATTGCAATGGTTAAAGCTGAATCGTAGAGATGACAGAATGATCACTTGTGCAGATAAATATGAGGTGAGAGATTATCTGAAGAATAAGGGATATTCAGCAATGCTTTCAAAAATACTAGATGTATGCGATTCAGTCACCGAAATTAAAATTAATAACCTTCCTGAAAAGTTTGTCATAAAAGCGACTCATGGCAGTGGATGGAATTTAATTGTTGAGAATAAACACAACGTTAACTGGTGGATATGGAAAAAGATAATGAACATCTGGCTGCATGATAATATATTCTGGCCCGGTAGGGAGTGGCCATACAAGAACATGAAACCGAGATTGATAATTGAAGAATATCTTGAGGATAAATGCGGTCAGCTAATAGACTTTAAATTCTTTTGTTTTAATGGGAATGCCCATTTTATACAGGCCAATAAAGGGCGTAACACCGCTAACCACGCACAGAATTTTTACGATCTCAATTGGAATATTCTTCCTTTTGGTAAAGACCTAAAACCAAGGCCTGACATCACGATAGAGGCCCCCGCTAATTTAAGTGAGATGGCTGCAATTGCAGAAGATTTAGCTAAACCATTTCCATTTGTGAGGGTAGATTTTTATGAAGTAAATAACAAAATCATATTTGGAGAGATGACCTTTTACCCCAAAAGTGGCTTACCGGATTTTACTCCGGGGGAATATGATAAAATTTTGGGAGACCTATTAAAGATATGATTAAAGTACTACATATAACAGGCGCTATGAATAGAGGTGGAGCCGAAGTAATGGTTATGGATCTGCTAAAAAACAGATCTGAAAATCTTCATTTCGACTTTTTAATTCATTATAAAAACAGTATTAAAAAAGGAGATTTTGATGATGAAATCAAAAGTCAAGGTTCCAGTTTATATTATACTCGTACACTATGGGATAGCGGGATTTACAACTACATAAAAGGGTTAAAAAAAATATTTAAAACTATACGTCCTGATATTGTTCACATACATATGAATAGTAAATCGGGTGTTATTGCTTTAGCTGCTAAGTTAGCAGGGATAAGCTCAATCATTACACATTCTCATGCAGATATAAAATGTAGAGGAAGTAGTGTATACAGGTTTTTAGCTAATAAAGAATTGTGGTTTCAAAAAATTCTCATTAATAAATATTCAACACATTTCTGGGGCTGCTCGTTGGAAGCGTGTAAATCTTTATTCCAAAAGTCAAAAAGCAATCATTTTCAAATTATTAATAATGCTGTAGATACAGAGGCCTATCATGCAATCTCGGCAGATGATGTTGCTGCATTCAAAAAAAATAATTTGATTCCCGATGACGCTATCCTGTTAGGCAACATTGGTCGCATAGTCCGACACAAGAATATTTCATTTGTTATAGAGGTGCTAAATGCATTGGTAAAAAACAACAGTAATTATTTTTTAATATACGCAGGTAGGGAGGACGAGCCTCAATATCACAAACAAATCGAAGATAAGGTAAGGCAATGCAAACTGGATAAACATGTAGCCTATTTAGGATTACGTGACGATGTTCCGTTGTTGATGAATGCTATTGATTTATTTGTTGGGCCTTCGTTGCAGGAAGGTTTTGGTTTAGTAGCCGTTGAAGCTCAGGCCGCGGCAACACCTTGTATTCTTTATAAAGGATTTCCTAAAAGTGTGGATATGCAATTGCAGCTTGTAACATTTGTTGATGACTTTAAAATTCAAAATTGGGTAAATGCTATCCTCAACGTAAAAAGCAAGAAGATACCGGATAAAAAAACTATAAAACATACAATCCGGTCTTTAGGATTTGACAGCAGGATGAATGCAAAAGAAGTTTGTGATTTTTATATAACAATGAATAAATCTACATCATATGAAAAGTAAGGTAACTATAACTTTATGTGGTGATTTGTGTCCGACTAAGGACACATTGCCGAATTTCCTAAAGGAAGATTTTCCATCGTTATTTAACGACGTACAGGGAGTATTTGATAACTCAGATTTTTTATTTGGAAATTTAGAATGTGTATTAACCGATAGTCCAACTCCAATACGTAAAAGCGGCCCGGTATTACATGCGCCGACTTCAACTGTTAAAGCTTTAAAAAAGGCAGGATTTAATCTTTTAAGCCTGTCAAATAATCATATTAAAGATTGCGATGAAAGTGGCGTTAAATCTACAATTGCTGCCTGCTTAGATAATGCCATAGCTACATTTGGTGCCGGAAAAAACATTTCTGATTCGAAGAAGCCATACATTAAAGAGGTAAACGGATATAAGATAGGCTTCATCGCTTTTTCCGAGCAGGAATTTAATACTGCTACAGAGACCTCTTATGGAGCAGGGTTTTTTGATCCGCTCGATGATCTTGATCTTATTGAGGACACAAAAAATAATGTTGATTATTTGATTGTTATTTATCACGGAGGCGCGGAATATTACGAATATCCTAGCCCGCTACTTCAAAAAAAGTGCAGAAAATTTGTTGATAAAGGAGCAGACCTGGTACTATGCCAACATAGCCACTGTATTGGAACTTTTGAGGATTATGCCGGAAAAAGAATTCTTTATGGGCAGGGAAACACAGTTTTCGGACACAGAGAAGGGAACGATCAGTGGAACAGGGGATTGTTAGTGCAAATATTATTTGACGGCACTTACACACCTACAATAAATTTTGTACCGATAACAGCCAATGATAAAGGTGGTATAACATTACTAACTAAAAAAGATACAGCATTACTACTAAGCCAACTAAGTGAAAGGTCGGAAAAGATAAAGGATAAAGCTTTTATTTATTCTGAATGGGAAAAATTTATTGCCTTCAAAAGTAAATTATATGTCCCATACTTACTCGGTTTCAATAGGTTGTTTATACATCTCAATCGAATCACAAATAACAGGTTTACAAATCTTTTTTATAAGAGATCCAGGTTATTAACGACTCATAATATCATCAGGTGCGAGTCTCACAACGAAGTAATACAATCAATCTTAAAAAAATGGTAGCGCATTTTTTAATATTAATCATTAGTTGTTTCTGCATTTATTACGCTGATAGATATAAGGACAGTTTTTTAGGTACTATTAACCTAATGATTGTTTGTGGAGTACTTATAATATTCGGTGGTTTAAGGGATAAAAGTGTTGGTACAGACTCCGGTAATTATGTGAGAATTTACAAATCATATAAAAATTTAGAATTTTTTAAGTTTCCCAAAACAACAATTGAAAGAGGATTTGTAATACTTCAAAAAATCGGGCATTTAATATCCGATAAATATGTAACGATATTCATGTTGGTTGCCATCGTAAACGTAGCGATCTATATGCTTATCATCAGAAAATTTTCATATCACTACCTCATATCAGTTATTGTTTTTATCACGCTGGGCACATATTCAACTTATTTTAATGCTGCAAGGCAAAGTCTGGCCATCTCCATCTTCGCACTGAGTTTATATTATGTATACCATAAAAAAATTCTGTCATTTTTGATTTTAGTATGCATTGGTTTTTTCTTTCACCAGTCTATCATCATCCTACTGCCTTTCTATTTCCTCATCAATATTAAATACGATTTAAAAAAATTTATTGCCATACTAATAGGATCGTCAGTATTATTTGTGCTGGCAGGTAAATACTTGTTAGCAATAGATAACAGCGATTTTAACCGTTATACAGTATATGTAAACAGGGGCGCAACGGGTGGTTATTTATTGTGCCTTTTTTATACTGTTATATCAGCTTTCTTCATTTATATAAGAGAAGATATGGTTAAGAATAAATTCCCGGCCTTAAAGGAATTTGAATTTTATCTGAAGTTATGTCTGTTCTCAACTATCATCTACATCATCGTAGTAATTACAGGCAGTGATGTAAACTTTATTAGGATGACAGTGTATTTCGCTCCAGGTTACATTTTAATCTGGCCGCTAATATATCTGTACCTAAAAACTAACAAGATTAATACAGGGTTATTTGTATCTGTTTTTATAGTCATGCATACGCTGTTTTTTTATGTAATGCTCGATAAAATGGCAAATCTGGTTCCTTATAAGTTAAACACTGAAATATTTTAATTATGGGAATTACAGTAGCAATACCATTTTACAATGTTGAGCAATACCTTTTTGAGGCTATACGGTCAGTATTTGCCCAGACATACTTCGAGTGGGAACTTATTTTGATAGATGACGGATCTACCGACAGATCATTGGAGATTGCGAATTCTATTAGCGATCCTAGGATTCGCGTTATTTCAGACGGGAAAAATAAAAAATTAGCAAGCCGTTTAAATGAAGTTACGAAGCTTGCTAAATATGAATATATCGCCCGTATGGATGCGGATGATTTGATGGTTCCGGAAAGGTTACAAATTCAATACGACATTTTAGTCAACAATCCACAGTACGATTTAGTGACATCTGGTATTTATTCAGTTTTAAATGATCTGACCATTGTAGGGAAAAGGGGTAGTGCTTATTTGGGAGCAACTTTCGAAGAAATTATCAGTAGGAAAAAAGGAATTACACATGCTGCCATATTAGCAAGGAAAAGCTGGTACGAACGAAATAAATATGATGAAAAACTTACCATAGCGCAAGATTTGGAATTGTGGGTACGCACAAGTCAAAAAAAAGATTTGAAAGTAATTTCCTTGTCCAACCCTCTATACATATATAGAGAGGAAAATAATATTTTACCTAATAAGCTGCTTAGGGCATACAGTGTAGAAAAGCAATTAGTAAGAAAATATAAAGGAAAGATAAACAAATATTATATGATTTTATTATTAAAATCATGGGTAGTGAGGTTCTTAAAAATAGTGAAAGTAGACAGAGACTTCCAACGTAGGCGGAATTTTGTTTTAGGTAGTGAGGAAGTATGTATTTACAAAAACGCGATCGATAAAATCAACGAAACTAAAGTGCCACTATTATGAAAAAAAAATTAGTTCTACTTACAACAGTTTCTATGTCGCTGGAATTCTTTAGAGAGCAAATTTCAGAGTTAAGCAAGATATACGATGTAACACTAGTAAGTTCACCGTCTGAAGAACTCATAGAGATAGCTTCACGGGAAGGAGTGGCATACAAAGCAATAAAAATGAAAAGAGAAATTTCTTTTTTTCATGATTTAAGATCTTTTATAAAGTTACTATATTACTTCATTACGAGAAAAATTTTTATAATTCATTGTAATACTCCAAAAGCCTCTTTACTAGGGCTGGTAGCAGGAAAAATAGTGGGAATTCCCAATAGAATTTATTATGTACATGGCCTTCGGTTTGAGGGCGCTTTTGGAATAAAAAGGAAAATATTAATAGGTTTGGAAATTTTGGGATGCTATTGTGCTACAGAAATTATAGCTGTAAGCTATGGAATTAAAGAAAAAGTTGAAAGGAATTTAACCAACAAGAAAGTAATAGTAATAGATAATGGTAGCGCCAATGGAGTGGCAGTCGATGAATTTATAAATTGTTCTTACGATAGTTATCAGATTAAAGAAGGGCTGGGCATTGAACATGACGATTTTTTATATGGCTATGTTGGGCGTATTGTAAGTGATAAGGGTATTAATGAATTGATATATGCATTTAATGAAATTAACAATACGGAAACAAATACAAAGTTACTTTTGGTAGGTTCGTATGAAGATAAATTAGATCCTCTTTTACCCAAAACAAAAAAAATAATTAGCGAAAATACAGCGATTATAGAAACAGGTTTTCAGAAAGATGTCAAAAAATACCTTTCAATTATGGACGTATTTGTGTCGCCGTCTTACAGGGAAGGTTTTGGATTATCATTACTTGAAGCAAATTTAATGGGTAAGCCGGTTATCGCTACCCAAATCACCGGTTATGATGAGATAATAAGAGAGAATATTAATGGTTTTCTTGTTCCCGCAAAAGATTCAACGGCCTTATTAAATCGTATGAAATTTGTATTAAACAATAAAAATTTTATCAGGGATATGAAACAGAGTTGTATACAGGAGGTATCAGAAAAATATAGTCACAAAAAAGTTATGCAGAGTGCTTTAGGATATTATTCTAAGTTTCTCAGATAATAAATTTGATATATAATTCTGCTTTTTAGGCATATTGGGTATCCCTTCGTTTTAAATTTTTCGCGTGCAATAAATTTATAGACCATACAAATTTCGTTAATCCTTGCTAAACCTTTTGCTTTGAATTAAATCATACTGATTTTCATAATCCGGTATTTCTGTTTTCATTACTTTATCCCAAAATCTAAAGTAGAGGCCATAATTTCCTATAAACCGGCTATGATGCATATTGTGGTGTACAGATGTATTGAGTACATTAAAGAGTTTAGTTTTTCGAAATGATTTTGGCGCTATCTCGTATCCTAAATGACCATATACATTTATCATCAAGCCAACCATGGTAAACAGTGATATAGATATTATATGCAACGGAAGTATAAAAACCAACACAAGTAAGATAAGGCCTTCAGGGATTGCCTCAAGTATATGGAATGAGTAAGAACTCCAGGGAGAGGGATTTGTAGATTTATGATGTGTTACATGCGTGTGTTTGTAAATTTTTTTATGATGGAGTAGCCTGTGCATCCAGTAAAAGTATGTATCATGAATAACAAGGCTTAACGCTACACTTATAACAATCCACCATATGGGATATTCACTAATGTCATCGTAAACTATAGTATACTGTTTTAGCGGCGTATATAATATTAAAATGGTAATTATTGAAAATATAAGTGCGCTTTGACTAGAGTGAAGTATTTCCCTGATGATAACTTTCTTTTTAATCATTCTGCTTTGTATCTTTGAATTTACTAATGCTTTTGATAAAACATAGTATATAAATACAAAAGCTAAACCTGCTATTGCGAAATATCTAATTAACGTTAGCCCAACTATATACAGTAGGTTTTCGATAATATTGTCCATAATTTTAATTTTTAGGCTAAATTATTGAACCTGTAATGTTTAAAAGATAACAAAAGATAATTTCACCGCTGAGTGCTTATTCGCTTCCTTATACGACTAAGAGATACAGGAGTAATGCCGAGCATCGAGGCAATATATTTATCGGGTACGCGGTTTACAATATCAAATTTTTCAGCAATTAATTTTTTATAGCGCTCTTCAGGATTTAACAGCACAAAGTCTTCAATCATTTGCAATGACGACCCTAGCATAGATAGAATGATCTGGTAGCGCAAGCTTTCATATTTTGGATTTTCAGACATTATCTTTTCAACCAAAGCATAGTCAATTTCCAAAATTTGGGTCTGTTCCAGTGCCTGATATATGAAATTTGATGGTTTGTCAAAAATTATGGAATCATGCGATCCTATAAATTGGTCTTCCCACCGAAGTAACAATGTGGCCTCCTCACCATTTTTTTTTATAGCATATACTCGCATCAAACCTTTTTTGATATAAGCAAGTTTTTTGTTTATTTGATTTCTTTGAATATATCCTTCTCCGGCTTTTAGATGTTTTTCCGATGCTTTAGAAAATAAATCACTCACATCTTCAAAAGGTACATCATTTAATAAATTGGTAAAGAATAAGAGTTTTTCGTTACTTATCATAATTGACTAATTGTAGAGAAATTTAGGTAAAAAATACTATTATGAAATTAACAAAAGATAATAACAGGTCTACTTTGTACCAGCAAATTTGTTACAATGCAATAATTACTCGTTTTTTTATAAAAAATGGATCATTGTTTCTATGTTTGTAACAGTTAACCTAATAATAACATAAGATGCGGTTGAAAAATTTTATCTGTCCGGGATTCTTTTTCTATTTTTTTCTTTTTAGTGTTTACACTTTAAGCGCTCAGAAAAAGATGGACGATTCTGAAAAGCTTATTAGGTCTGGTGTAGTACAGTATAACAAAGGGAACTATATTAAAACAATCGAATTCCTTACAAAAGCAGTTGTGCTTATTGATAAGAATGATCCTAAAAAGCTTTTTACTGTAAAGAATACCATTGGCATTTGCTATGGTTATCTATCAAATTATGGCGAAGCATTGAGTACATATAGCGAAGCCATGAAAATTGCAGAGGACAATAATCTTATTGAAGACCAGATCAATGTCATGTGTAATATAGGTATACTTTATTCCTTAGAATACGATTTTAAAAGTGCCATCGATATATATGAAAAAGCTATAACTACCGCAAATAAAATTGATTCCAATTATTCGAAAACACTACTTGCTGTAAATATTTCTGACGTATATAATCAGTTGGGCGATTATAAAAAAGCCCAGTTTTATTTAAATTCAGTAAAGAAATTAAAAAAGACGAAACAATTTGATCAGCTTTGGAATATAAATTATGCGGAAAGCCTTTTAATTCAAGGCAAGGTTGCCGAATCGTATCGTATTATGAAACAACTTGAATTAACCAACCCGGTTGATCTTTCCTGTAGTATTTGTGTAATAGAACTCCTTTCAAAAATATACGACGCTAAAAATGATATCAATATGGCCATTGCCTACGCGAATAAGGGAATAGCTAAAGCAACAGATAAAAGCGACAAGCTTAATCTTTATAATCATCTTTCGCTACTATATGCTAAAAAGAAAGAATTTGATAAAGCATTGAAATACAAAGATTCTGTCATTATGACGAAAGATTTGGTGTCGGTTTCCATTAACAGAGGACTTTTTGAAAGTAATAAAGTAAAGCTTAAAGTACAGGAATACCAGGACGAGATTAAGGTGAAAACGGAAAAGCAGCAAAAACTACTATATCTATTTATTAGCTCTTTATTTATAGTAGCAATCGTCTGTTTTTTAATTTATCGGGGGTTAAATCATAAGATTGCAAGACAGGAACAGGAAAAAGTTATTGCGGGAAAACAACAGCAAATTATTACATTGGAGCTGGAAGGTTTAAAAAATAACGTTGCCGAAAAAAACAGGAAGTTAAGCGCAAAAGCGTTATACCTTTCCGGGCGTAATGAATTAATCGAGGAGGTAATGAATTCGCTTTCCGACATTCCGGAAGTTATAAAGAATAAACAAGTATTGGATTATGTAAAAACTCTTAAAAGCTATTTGAAGTCTGACGAGGAATGGGATGACTTTATAACGTATTTTGAGCAGGTCAATCCTGAATTTATAAAAACCCTTACCAGTAACTTTCCGGATCTGAATTCTGCAGACATTCGCTTTTTATGTTACATATATATGAACCTTGACGTTAAAGAAATCGGTAACATCTACAACATTACTTATAACGCTGCCGTAAAAAGGCTGCGACGTATAAAAGAAAAAATGAAATTTGACAAGGAAATGTCATTTCATGAATACCTTGTTACACTTCATTGATTTTCAGTTGTATGTGTTTTTATTGTTATGGGGCGGCTATTTATTTCCCACTGTTTGGCTAGTTATTTCCATCCTTTTTTTATTGTAAATGAGTAACTAAAAGCAATATTTGTTCTGAAATCTTTAAGACGATTAGGTTAAAGATTTAATCAAGAACTTTTGCTAACCATTAACTAACTAAACAGATGAAAAAAAAATTACTTTACAGTATAACAGTAGTACTGTTATTAATTAGCTGCACTTGTAGTGCTCAATGGCAAAATGGACTATGGACAGAAAAACAGGCTTACAACTGGTATTTTTGTATGAATGCAGGTTTAAATTTCTCTCAAACTCCGCCGCTTCCTTTAGACAATGGAAATGTAGCTTCGATTACGAGTTACCAAACTGATGAAAATGGAGTTAATAATCCTGATACTGCGTATGAGGCAGTTGCTGGTTCTTCTGTAATGTCTGATTCTGAAGGGAACCTGTTATTTTATACTGATGGTAATACGGTATGGAATAAAAATCATCAGGTTATGGTTAATGGTACTGATTTAATTTGTGGCCCATGGGGTAAGCAAAATAATATAATTGTACCAGCTCCGGGACATCCTGACAGGTATTTTATTTTCTCAATTAAAGAGCCTGGCTACTATACACTTCCTTATCCTTTTCCTATACCGAATCCTCTTTATAGCTGGAGAGTTGTATATTCTGAAGTTGATATGTCCCTGGATAACGGCATGGGAGGAGTTACTGTTAATAAAAACGTAATTTTGGGTGGTATTGACGAACCAACTTTTTTGGCGGGAAGTTATTACGCCAGAATCTCAGCTACCTACCACTCTGATGAACATCAGATATGGGTTATGACGCATGGAATTGGTAATAACGAGTTTAGGGCTTTTCTCGTTTCTGATACAGGAGTAAATATGACTCCTGTTATAAGCTCAGTTGGAGTGTCATATGATGGATATCCGGATACAATGGCACAAATGAAATTTTCTCCTGACGGAACTAAGGTTGTAAAATCATTAATGTTGTATGATGAAGGGAAAAATGTTGAAGTTTTTAATTTTGATAAAAGTACTGGCGAGGTTACAGGCCTTTTGGTAACGATAGGGCAGCAGGAATTTATAAATGAAGGGGAGCTTGCCGGAGCTCAAGGTCTTGAATTTTCTCCCAACAGTAAACTACTTTACACTACAGGTATAACATCTGGCGTCCTTAAGCAGTTTAATCTTGATGCGGGAGATGAAGCCTCTATCAGGGCTTCAGGCATTGCATTGTCCGGTTCAGAAGACCCTCTACAATTTAATCATTATATGCAGGTCGGTCCGGATGGAAAGATTTACATTGCATATTCAGAAGAGGCATATGGAGGGTTTGGTTCACCAATGTCATTAAGTACTATAAATGTTGTCAATTTTCCTAATAACGTAGGTGTAAGCAGTGGTTTTACCCCAAATGCAATAGATTTGGGTAGTGGCAAAAGCGCTCATAGTTTTCCTAGTTTTATCCAGGACTATTTTGCATCAGGTATTTTATATGAGGGAGATTGCGAAGGAACAGCTACTACTTTCAGTACAATTCGCATACCTGGTATAACCGGTATAACATGGAATTTTGGCGATCCCGACAGTGGGGGAGATAATACATCGCTTGAACCGGCACCTTCGCATACTTTTAGCGGTGCGGGTACTTACACAGTAACAGCTGTAATTACAAGTAACAATGCACAGCAAACCGCCACAAAAATAGTTACGATATTGCCGGCTCCCATTGCTACGATGCCTCTTTCAACCGATCTTAGGCAATGTGCTGATGCTTCAGGTAAAGGTACTTTTAATTTATCCGACCTGGATGAATCCATTCTTGATGGACAAAGTGCGACTGACTATATAGTTACCTATTACGCTTCAATAGAAGATATGGAATCAGGCACTGTTATTAGTATGCCTGATGAATTTGTAACTTCAGGGCAGTCGATTTTTGCAATGGTAACAAATACCGTTACTGGATGCAGATCAGTGATAGAACTTGTCCTTGTTGTAAATTCAGTACCTGTAACAGGCAATCCTTCAACTATACAGGAGTGTGGAAATGCTTCCTCTACTGCTGTTTTTGATCTTACACAGCAAATTGCAACTGTACTTGGAAACTTAAATCCGGTAGAATATAGTGTAACTTTTTATACAGATCCGGAGGTTACAAATCAAGTTCAGCAACCAGCAACATTTACTTCTCAAGGGCAAATAATTTACTCCAGGATAACCAATTTGGCAACAGGGTGTTCAGTGTTGGCACAGTTCGATATTTTGGTATTGCCGCAACCCTCGCTTCCGGATACTTCGACTTTTGAAGGATGCTCACCTTTTGACCTTGTTATCATTGCAGGTGAACCGGAATCTGGTACAGTTTTTAGCTTTTACACTACTGAAGAAGATGCTTTAGGTAATGTAAATGCTATTGTAAACACAAATAATTATGTACTTAAAGACAATATGGGCACTTTATATGTAAGGGCTCAGGATGCTAGTGGTTGTGTTCAGGTGGGACAATTACTTATAGAATCGGGTGATTGCTCTATACCACGCGGTATTTCTCCTAATGGCGATGGAATGAACGATACTTTTGACCTTTCCGGTTTCGATGTAAAGTTACTAATGATATATAACCGCTATGGACAGGAGGTATACAGTAGAGAAAATTACATGAATGAATGGCTGGGTCAGTCCTCTAATGGGAATGAATTACCGTCTGCCACTTACTTCTATATTATAGAATATAGAAATGGAAATAGCAAAACGGGCTGGGTTTATGTGAACCGACAAGAGTAGATTACTAAAAAAACAGTTATATGACAGGCTATTGCAATAGCCTGTCATATCTAATCAAAGAATTATGGATGAGGTTATCTTCTACCCAATGTCGCAAAGGCCTTTACCTGACGAAAGCGACGCCAGTTTTAGTACCACTGTTATAGTGTACAATGAAAAATATACTGCAGTAGGATTAGGCTATTTTGACTTTGAAATGGGCGAATGGCTTCATTTTAGTCATAATAGTTTTTTGTTAAAATGCTGGTGTTATCTTCCTGTCCCAAAGATTATTGATCACAGTAGCTGGGAAACAGTAATGCCGAAGGGTTATATCAAATCTCTTTTCTAATACAGTAAATGCTATGCTTAAGAAAATAATATATCTCATCTTCCTATACTACCTTCCTGCAATTGCTCAGAAAGAAGCGGCTAACTGGTATTTTGGAGATAATGCAGGATTAGATTTTAATTTTGGAACACCTTTAGCATTAACAAATGGACAATTGTCTCAATTGGAAGGTTGTGCCACTATTTCTGATAGTGATGGTAATCTTTTATTTTATACGAATGGTATAGAGGTATATAATTCCAACCACCAGTTAATGTTGAACGGCAGTGGTTTATTTGGAAGTCAGAGTAGTACCCAGTCTGCAATTATAGTTCCGGCACCGGGTAATCCTGATAGATATTATATATTTGCTATTGACAGTGAAGGAGGAATCAATGGTCTTACCTATTCTACGGTAGATATGACACTTGACAACGGCCAGGGCGGAATAATAGTTGGTCAAAAAAACATAACCCTTGCAACGCCAACTGCTGAAAAACTTACAGCTACCTATCACTCCAACGGAGAAGATATCTGGGTCATTGCACATCGCTTAGGTACGAACGGTTTTTTATCCTATCTTGTAACGGCATCTGGTGTAAGTACAATTCCACAGGAGTCTAATGTTGGTGTTATACACTATTCCAGCGGAGGTTTGGGCGCCATTGGTTATATGAAATCATCTCCTGATGGAAAAAAGATTGCTATTGCAAAATTGATCGGACCTGCTATTACACAACTTTTTGATTTCGATAATGCTAACGGAACTGTATCAAATCCGATTAATATAAATACTTATGCCTCCTATGGTGTAGAATTTTCCCCGGACAGTAAATTGCTGTATACAACTTCCACGGGTTATTTCAATTCTCCAATATATCAATATGATATAACATCTGGAAGCCAATCGACTATTCAGTCATCACAAATTTGTATAACCCCCGGAATATTTAATTATACAGCGTTACAGTTAGGGATAGATGGAAAAATTTATACCGTTGCTTCAGGTGGCGAAAGTGTACATGTTATACAAAATCCAAGTGCGACCGGACTAGCTTGCAATTTTCAGCAAAATGCGGTAAGTTTAGGAGGAAAAACTTCCTCGTATGGGCTTCCTCCATTTATTCAAACCTATTTCCAATATGAAATAGGTTATGAAAATATATGTGATGGTGTCCCTACACAGTTTAAAATAAATACGCGTTCCGTTATAGCTTCAGCAAGCTGGAATTTTGGTGATCCTGATTCCGGAAACAATAACAGTTCTACAGACATTGAGCCCGAACATATTTTTAGTTCTCCGGGCACATATGAAGTTTCAGTTACTTTCGTTACAGATTTAGGCTATACCATTACTTTAACTGATAACTTAACCATCCTTCCCGGGCCTGTAGCCAACACGCCATTGGATATGCGAGTTTGTGATGTGCTTCCCAATGACGGCTTTTCTACATTTACCCTTAGTAGCCAGGATGCTGCCATACTGGGCAGCGGGCAGGCTACGGGTTATATGGTAAGCTACCATTTAAGCCGGGACGATGCGATTGCAGGGGAAGAGGCCCTTGTGTCACCTTTTACCAATACGGTAAACCCGCAAACACTATATGCGCGTGTAACCGGTGCTAACGGCTGCTATGCTACGACATCTTTTAACCTTATTGTTAACCCGGTCCCGGTTGTTACCGGCCCTGATGCGCTTTTAGCCTGCGAAGAGCAGCAGGGGCAGGGCAGGGCCCCTTTTGACCTTACCGAGTCCATTGCTCAGATCACGGGAGGTAATACAGCAATTAATGTCACCTTTTACAAGTCACAGGCCAATATGGTCAGTAACTTACCTATTGGTACACCGGGCAATTATACCAATACCGCACCTTACAACGAGACGATTTACTTTAAGGCAGCCAATATAGCCTCTCCGGATTGCACATCAACCGGCGAACTTCAGCTAAAGGTAAACCCCCTTCCGGTTTTAAAAACCAACATAGCTCCTTATAGCCTTTGTGATACCAACAACCCCGGGGATGGCTTTGAAGTCTTCGACCTTACCAGCAGGTATAGTTCCATCACCAACGATACAGGCCTTGTACTTACTTACGCCTATGATAACAACGGCACGCTAACCACTATAGCTGACCCGGCAGCATTCCGCAATACAGTAGCCGGCCAGCAGATAATATTTGTCTCAACACAAAATACTTTTAATTGCAGTAACAGCACAAGTTTTACCATTATCGTAAACCCGCTACCGGTATTAAG